>ERZ511473.91-NODE-91-length-219034-cov-9.380860_pt1 | contig 219034 bp, 191 predicted proteins | sample MGYA00374947_ERZ511473 | MGnify/ENA primary metagenome ERZ511473 (study PRJEB26303, sample SAMN06343854) | sediment metagenome | isolation source: hot spring sediment | place: Canada: British Columbia | collected 2012-09-26 ...
TATTCCACCTTTCCATGGTTTTGGTCAGCGATATTGTTGACCATTATCGACAATGGGCATGCACGGAATGAGTGCGCGCTATTTATTTTAAAACGGTTGTCACTCAGGCTCTCATTACAAAGTTGTCCCACAGTGTCCAGTCACTGCGGACAATAAGTTCGATGTAGCGTATCGGCTTACCTGCGCTGGTATATGAAATTTGCTGATTGGGAGTTGCAGGTAATAGCTGTGAACTCAGTTCCGTCTTTGCTGCATCCAGATAGCGAACGGCAGTACTTCCGGATTCCACACCATGAACATCGAACGAGACGGCCTGGCACTCTGCATTCAGTTCCAGCTCGATCGTCTGGTCTCCCTTCGCTGCATAGGCCAGCTGTAGGACCGGATTTACGAAATAGCTGGCCGCCTCCGGCGGTAATATATAGCTGCTCAAGAAGCCGGCTTTTCCATCTCCCTGCAGAAACCGGACTGTCATGTGCTTTGTTTTAATTGAGCCGCCTTCGCTTATTAGAACAGCAGCGTCTCCTGTTTGCTCTGAAAAGTCTTCAGTGACATCGCTTTCACTGCCGGCAGTTATCAGCAGTGATCTGCTTAAGGATGTCCTGGTTTTGCCGTCCAAGGTTACTGTGTAATAGGTTTGCACGTTTTGATTCAAATCGGCCAGAACGTCTTTTTTTTCTACGATGAATTCAATAGCCTTATCGCCCCATGTGGCGGGAATTCTGAAGCCATTTGTTAACGGTTTCAAACCGTCCCAGTGAAACTCGACATATTCCGAGGCTATCATTGGTTTATAGGAAATACTTACGGGCAAGCCGTTGGCGGGTACTTGGGTCGGGTCGAGTGTCTCGCCTTCTGCAAGTTCGATCACGGGTGCTGGCAGTTCGGAAATGGAACTTCTGATCTGCAAGGTCGTTACGGGTGAATTGATTACCGGACCGTCGCCTTTGTTGAGAACGTAGCTAACATCGACTTTACCGTCTATAAGCGGTGTGATGTACATCATGTCGATGTAACGCTCTATGGGATGACCATCCATATTCTGCGTAACAATGACGTCGAATGTGTAATTCTGTGGAGCGCCCGATGCTGTTGTACCGGCCCACGTCACATGCAGGGAATCTCCCTCGACAATCATTTCGCTGGCGTCAATACGGAGAGTTGCGCCTTCAGCGGGGAGAAGCCCCGGATCAAGCGTACCCTCGAACCCCACGACCTTCGGAGCAGGCAAGGCCTCGACTGCGCCGATGACCGCGACACTCGCCCTGCGAGAACTTTTTACATTTCCCGCTTGTGGCGTAACGGTGTATCGCATCACCGCATACCCTGAGGCGATCAATTTCACCTTGGCGTTGGGTATTTTAAGAGACAAGCCCCAGCCGATATCTCCCTGCTGGACAGTGTGGCTAACCCGCTCGTCCGGAAGAACAGTGCCACCGGCCGTGTGTCCGCTCCAGGTCAGCTCGACCTCATCGCCAAGTTCCATGGCTGGTTGGTTATAGTCGCGCGGCGTGTTAGTGACCCAGTAATACGTTGCATGAGGTGACTGACTGTAAGCTGGAATGTCGACATTGAGATCATATCCATCAAGTATGGCGATATCCACGGCTCCATCGACTACCCCCTTACCGCTAACCCGCGGGGCTTGCAAAAAGCTGGTACCCACCTCAACGTCAGTTTCTTTTTGCAACGACCATCTGGACCAGTTGTTCACGAGGTCGCGCACTTCGTAGCGGACGACGACTTTACCGGGGCTCGCTTCGAGCATCGTCCGAGTCACGACAAAGGTGACAGGTTGGCCGGCTATCAACGGGGAGGACGGCCTGAGTCGCTGTCCGCCCCAATCCAGCGTTACTACATCGTCCTTGTCCATGTTTGTGTAAGGAGCCACTGTTAGCGTCAAGTCTGCTGTGGAGTCGTCAATCACATCAGGAACACCCGCGACGACAGGTAAATCTTCATTGATGTAGGGGGAACCCGGATCCGGATCATTGCCACCCGGCACACTGGTTTTAACTCTTACTTCCAATTGAGGCGATGTGCTCTCGTTGCCGCCGATCGCGGTGGTTACCTTGTACTTGAGGGTATGCAATCCATCGCCGAATCGGGTGATGTCTGTCACTTTCACGAGAAAACTGACGAGCCTGGTTTGTACGGCTGCATCGTCTACCTCTTTCGAGATCAGTGTCGTGTTTTCCCACTCAATATCAATGCGATCTCCCAAGTTAATGGCTCCCTCCACGGGCAGGACAACCTGCACCGGAACCGTCGCTTGTGGGTCCTCATACAGGTCGCTCCAGTTAAGGCCGCCGTTGGCTTCGGTGGAGGGAACCCTGGGAATGTTAAGCGCCTTTAATGCGGGTGGAGTGTTCATGGAACTATCCTTGTTCTAATACAAGTTTGACCGTCGCAGTCGTTCAGCTTTCGTTAATGAGCGGCGACACAGGGCTCAGCCTGCATCGCCGTCATTCATCATCGGTAGTTTCTGCAGGTTTTAGAGCCGCCCGGGCAGACTGACTCGCCCGGCAGCTTGACGTCGCAGTACGCCGACTTGGGATCGGACTGAGCGGACCCTTTGTCGTTTTCGAAAACGACATATGCCTCTACATGGCCTTGACTGCAGACAGCAAAGTGGTAGGTCGCCGGTACGTTGAAGTCGTAGGTTAATCTGCCATCGACGATGTCTTTTTCGGTCACATTGTAGGTCGCGCTGTAGGTTGCTGCGGGGATAAGGTTACCCCCCGTCAATTGATCGTAACCGGTGAAGAACAGCGTCACTTTGCTGCCCGCCACGACGTTGCTGTAGTCCAGTCGAGTTTGCACCGGGTTGTAACGGCTCCCCGATGGTCCGATCAATTGGGCGTAGCCAATAGCCCCCAACTCATTCAACACCGTGAAGACCACGTCGTCGATCGTACCCTCCCCTGGGAGTTCATCCGGCCCTGTCACGTCCACTGGGGTTGGGGCCGCCGTCGCCGTGTTGGTCGCGGACGGGGTGCCGTCAGTGATACGAGTGACGGTGTAACCCACCGGGATCGCTGAACCGGAGCCCTCCGCTTCGATCGTCGTGCCAGGAACGGTCAGCTGCAGATCCACCCCGTCGTCCAGATCTTTTTGCACAATGCTGCGCGTGACCGTTGTCTGGGTTTGCGAACCCCAGGTGAGCTTGATGAGATCCTCAAGCTCGTATACATCGTCTCCGTCCTTGCCCAACCATGGAATGTACGCAGTGGCGTTTTGATCGAAATCCTCGGGTGGAATGATGTTGTCTTCAGGGCCGGGTGGCGGGCTGCCGGTATTACTGAAACTGCGCACCACCAAGGGCAAAAGGTTTTCGTGTTCAGGGGTCTCAGGGTCGGGGTCTGGGCCGCCAGGCAGTCTCAAGTCCACCTCGACGTTGTCAGTTAGCGATTTGCCAATGGACTTGCCATTGCGGAACACCTCAAACCAAACGTCGACGTTACCCACTTCGGTTTCGGCGGCCACCAGGGCATACGAAAGATCAATGACAAGGATCGGGTCGTTCGGAAGGTCGGTGGCAGTCAAAGCGTGTTTATCTGAGAGCTGGCTGCCCCAATTAACTTGTATCTCATCACCCACCTGCGCCAGATCATATTTCGTGATGTTGACCAATGTCCCCGAGCGCGCTTCGGCCTCGTCCAGCAGATCGGAATCGGCCTGTGGCACGGTGGGGGCAGGGATGATTGTGGGGATTGTGTGTAGTTGAATGTCATATTGCACGGTGAAAGAAGAAGCGAAGTTGCCGGACTTGTCGGTCACCCCAAAAGAGAACAAATGAACCCCGTTGCGTACCTGCTCCAGTGCGTCTTCTGGGTAGTAGAGCTGGATAAATTCATCTGGGTTTGTAGGTTCCTGATCCAGTTCCTGTGAGTTGACGAGCGTCGTTCCGATATATAGGTCAATCTTATCGCCTCGGGCAATCCCTTCGTAATGTGCAAGCTGAACTTTTAGCTGCCCATTGATAATGTCCGAATCTACGATCATTCCACTTTGGGCAACCGCAGGCGGAAAAAGCAGTAACGGAAAGGCTCCGCCACCGGGCGCGACGGTGTCTACCCGCACCGTTAACCTTTGGCTAAAGCTCTCATTCCCGCCAGGGAACGAGAGAGCCCTGACCCTCACTATGTATACACCATGGACCAGCCGGTCGCTCGGCACATAAATCTTGAATACGGTTGTGGAGGCATCTGCCTCCGCTTCCGTGACGATGTATTCCGTCCCTACCAAGTCGTCTACACCCGGGTCATTGGGATCACCCGGGATGAATAATTTCCATGCCGCCTGCAGCCGCATTTGGGGTCTAACCCCATCCCACCATGGCATGTTTATTTCAAGATCGTCGCCGAGGACGGTGATGGGTAAAAGTCCGTCATAATCCGCGATTGCGGCGGGGACGGAGATAATAGGCTCTGCCAGTGCGACGTCACCAGACCGGTCCGCCGGGCAAGCGCCGAGCCGTAGTGCTCGAGAAACATAGCTGCTCATGTGACTCTCCCTAATATTCAAGATGCAGTAAAATTCGTAGCAGATCCGAGGCCACTAATTTACTGCCGTTAGTAGCCATTGAGGTGTACAGACCGTTTGGCGCGCAGGTGGGCTGCTGCTATTTGATAGCGCGCCACGGACTTGGAGTTGTCGCGAATTCATCAAGAATCACGCCTCCACCCGAAGTCCATTTCGATGGAGACACGAAGTGCATCTCGGCATCTGAAATCAAGGTTAGTGCACCCGAATCGTAAATAAACTAACGCAACTATAATATTTCGCGATAACGCCAGCGCTTTTACCTCGGAGTCCTGTACGTCGTCGTTTAGTGCGTGTGTTTCCGAGTAAGCAAAATACTCCGCGAACAGATCTTTTCTGCTCGTTATTTCGAATGGCAATAACAACGCAATGCGTGATCGCGAAATTTTCTAAATTCTTATCTGGTAGGAAATTTCCTTGTTTAGAACAGGAAATGTCCTACACGTGCAGCTAGCCTGATTAATCATACTGCGGCCTTCGTTTTGTTTTCCTCGTTGAGGTGTCTAACTAATGTCCGATAAATTTCCAAAAGCTGCGTTGGCGTGTTCCGCTGCGCTCGCAGGGTTCTTGCTTCAAGAGGGCGCCCAGGCGCGCACACTCAATGGAAGCTCTGCTACCGTGAACAGTGGTGATCCCATTGAAAGCTGGACGCTGCTAAATGGCGCGACATTAGACGTGAATGCTCAGACGTCCTCCGTCTCAGTCCAGTCAGGGTCGACCTTGAATCTAAATGCGGATTCGTCTGTGCTGTCGCGAGGGAGCGCAGTTTCGCTAAACCAGAGCGACGCTAAAATCGCTGGCGCGCGAATAGAGAGCACTGGCAGTTTCGGACTTGTGCTTACTACTGATTTTGCGGGTACCCCCGGCACAACTGCCAATGTGGTCAACAGCACCATCATCGGCTCTGGACGGGGGGTGAGTGCTTCGACCGGTGAATTGAGCTTGTCCAATACCATCGTGCAGGGCAACGATGCGGGGGGCGCAGGGTCTTTTCTGGGGGGCGGCGTGGGCGTGGCGCTATTCAACAGCTCGGCAACCATTACAAACGGCAGCCGTGTCACGGGTGGTCAGAACGGCATATTGATCAGCCCGGACTCGGTGACGCCCAACCTCCCCTCGAGCGTGCTGATCGATAACGCTACGATCGCTGGCGCAACCGGAAGCGCGATAATCGTCGGGTCATTCGATGACGCCCTTCCTTCGACAGCGACCATCACCATTCAGAACGGCTCCTCACTAAGCGGTGGCAATGGCGTCATTCTCGAAGCCGCCAATAATTCCACTGCGACGTTTATCGTTGATAGCAGCAGCCTGACAGGAGACGTACTGGTGAACGCTGGGTCCACCGGCGCACTGACTCTACAAAATAGCGCCGCGCTGGCGGGTAATGTCACAAATGTGGGCAGCCTGGAGGTGAACGGACGTTCCTCCGTAACAGGCAACATTTCCCAAATTGACACGTTTAGTGTTGAAGCGGGCTCCAGTGTCAGCGGCAATGTTTCTGACGTGCAGCGCTTGAATCTGAGCGGGGGCTCTCAACTCAGTGGCAACCTTTTGCGTGTTCAGAATTTGAGTCTGGAAGACTCTACCTGGACCACCAGCGACGGCCAGGGCGTGAGCAATCTCACCATGAATGCGGGCACGGTGAACGTCGGCGCAAATGCCGGTACGTTCCAGACCCTGAATCTAAGTACTTTGTCCGGTAACGGCCGGTTCATCATGGACACTGACCTCGCCAGTCAACAGGGTGACCAGATCAACGTATCGGGTGTCGCGACCGGCAGTTACGATTTGCAGATCAGAAACACCGGCGTCGACCCGGTCAAGGGCGGCCCGGATCAGCAGGTCGTGCACACAGGGACGGGCAGTACGGCCGGCTTCGCGGTGATAGGCGGCCAGGTGGATTTCGGCACCTTTGCCTACGAGCTGGAGCAGCGAGGCAATGGTGACGGAACTGATTGGTATCTGGTGCAGAAGTTTGATGACGAAGGCGAGCCGATCCCGACCCCAGGTACGCGCTCGGTTATAGGACTGTTCAGCGCCGCTCCTACGGTATGGTATGGCGAGTTGACGAGTCTTCGTAGTCGCATGGGCGAGCTGCGCTACGGCAAGACGGAGGGAGGCGTATGGTCGCGGGCTTATGGCAATAAGTACAATCTCTCCGCAGCCGGTGGCACCGCCTATCAGCAGAACCAGCAGGGCATATCGTTTGGTGTCGATGCGCCTTTGCCCGTGACCGAGGGGCAATGGCTAGTAGGCATTCTGGCGGGTTACAGCCGTTCGGATCTGAACATCGCGGCAGGCACATCCGGACAAGTCGACAGTTACTACTTGGGTGCGTACACCACGTGGTTGTCTGACAGCGGCTACTACATCGATGCAATTATCAAGGCTAACCGGTTCAAGAACACCTCTGATGTGCGCATGAGCGACGGAGGCAAATCCGAGGGTAACTACAACACCTCGGGACTGGGCATGTCTGTGGAAGCAGGCAAGCACATCAAGCTGCAGGACGACTGGTTCGTAGAGCCATTCGTGCAGGCGTCGACGCTGTGGGTGAAGGGCCAGGACTATGCCCTGGACAACGGCATGGAAGCACGCAGCAACAACGCCGATTCGTTCCTGGGCAAAGTCGGCACCACAGTGGGGCGTAACTACCCGCTGGATAAAGGTGGCTATGTTCAGCCTTATGTGAAGATCGCAATGGCGCATGAATTCGCGAAGAGTAATCGGATCAAGGTCAACGACAATACTTTCAGCAATGATCTGTCCGGCTCTCGCGGCGAATTGGGAGCCGGTATCGCTGCTCAGTTGACAGACGTGTTGCAGTTGCATGCCGATGTTGAATACAGCAATGGTCAGAACATTGAACAGCCTTGGGGCATGAATGTGGGGCTTCGCTACAGCTGGTAACGAAGACGCAACCATTTGATGTAATGAAAGGGGTCTTGGCTGACCTCTTTCTTGCGCCTGCGTTGAGCGTTCCAACACCGCATGCCGATCAGCGTCGTTTCCTGGCACCGTGGTGACACCTGCCCGATGACCGTTTCGTCTATGCCGCGCCGCGGCACGAAAGCTGCTTCATGGGACGCGGAGACGGCAAGCTCTGGCATCGAATCGAGGTCCGCATTGCATATGCCCCTACTCGCTGGCAGAGGATTGCCGTATAACGGGCAACAATCGCGTGTTCGGCAACGAAGGACCCAGAATAAAAGCTGATGAAGACTCCAAAACGCATTGAACCCCTGATCGAAGACGGTCTGGTCGACGAGGTGCTGCGCCCGCTTATGAGCGGTAAAGAGGCAGCTGTTTATGTGGTGCGCTGTGGCAAAGAGCTGCGTTGCGCGAAGGTTTACAAGGAGGCAAACAAACGAAGTTTCCGCCAGGCTGCGGAGTATCAGGAGGGCCGCAAGGTCCGCAACAGCCGTGATGCCCGCGCCATGGCGAAGGGGTCTAAGTTTGGACGCAAAGAAACCGAGGACGCCTGGCAGAACGCCGAGGTCGCGGCGTTGTTCCGACTCGCGAGCGCGGGTGTCAGGGTTCCCAAGCCGTTCGACTTCCTCGAAGGCGTGCTGCTGATGGAGATGATCTGCGACGAATATGGCGACGCGGCGCCGCGCCTGAACGACGTCACGCTGGAGCCGGATCAGGCACGGGAATATCACGCGTTTCTGATCCAGCAAATCGTCCTGATGTTGTGTACCGGTCTGGTGCACGGTGACCTGTCGGAGTTCAACGTGCTGTTGACGCCGACCGGGCCTGTCATCATCGACCTGCCGCAGGCGGTTGACGCGGCGGGTAACAACCACGCATTCATCATGCTGGAGCGCGACGTCGGCAACATGGCTTCGTACTTCGGCCGGTTTGCCCCTGAGTTGAAACAAACGCGCTACGCCCGCGAGATGTGGTCCTACTTCGAAGCGGGTACTTTGTCGCCGACGACTGTTCTGACCGGGGTATTCGCTGATCCGGATGAAATTGCCGACGTAGGCAGTGTCTTGCGTGAGATCGAAGCGGCGCGTATGGATGAAGACCGTCGCCAGGCGGGGCGTGCGGCGGACGATGCGCCGCTGGGGAAAACTGAAGAACCGCCTCCGCCCTGGATGCAGTAAACCGAAAAAAACGCCAAGTCATGACTGCTTGGCGTTTTTTTTGGGGGGGGCCGTGGATATCACCTGCGAGTGCATGCCCGCGCGGATGCATTAAGGGTCGGGTACGTCAGTTTCTCACCAGAATCGCCCATCCCTTCGCAACGCCTCTGCCACCAATGATGACGCTGACATCGGGCTGCGAGCCCTCAGCTCCGGAGTTTGGAGCGATCGTTATATAGCCTTGACCGCCTGGAGTAGATGTCCATGCAGCAGCATCTCCTTGTTCTGCCGAAAGTCCAGGAGCCCCGCCATAAGCGGCTCTCATTGCTTTCATCTCTGCAAGCGACGGCAAATGTCCACCCATGGATTGAGCTTTGGAGACGGCATCGCGATAGATTTGATTTCCTACCCACCCATCAAGGGCGGACACATTGGAGACCTGGACCGGATAACTCACCGATGCGCCACGACTATCAATTGCGGTGACGATCCCAGCACCGTTTCTGGAGGAGACGACCATTCCAGTGTTTGCGTTAATGTCTACGACTGTAGTGCTCACACTGTAGCGGTATGGCGGTGCACCACCGGAGGCAGCTCGCGTTTCAAAGGTGTAGGAAGGCGGGTGAGTGGGCGTGCGCCCCAAACGCACCAATTGACCATTGAGAAACAATGTAGAGGTGTCAATCGCAAGTCCTTGCTGAACGGTGATCATCCAGGCGGGTGCCGACTGCCCGCCTGAGGTCTTGGCCGTGACGCTGTAAGTTCTATAAGCCAGTGTGACGGTTAAGCTCCACGCCCCTGCGTTATTGGCCGTCGTACTGCCCAAGCGAACAGCGCCATCAAATAATTCCACGTTCGCGTCGGGCGATGAAGTGCCGATAAAGGTCAGCGCTGTATCGGAGGTCGTGCCCGGATTGCCGAGCGCCCCTCCGGGGCCGGTGACAGAAGCGATCTGAGGCGCGACCTGTGCCACCGTCACGTTGAACTGCCATAGATTGGACTTCACGCCGGAGGATGCCTGGATGCTGTGGCTGCCGACCAATCTGTTGTCCAGTCGTAGCGACCACTGATTACCAGTCAAGATGGCCTCACCGATGAACTGTTCGTTGTCATAAACGTTCACGGTTGAAACGCTCTCGGCAAGTTTATGCTTTGACGACTGTGTCGTTAACGTTTCTGTCTGCGGTGTCGTTTCGCGCGCCATGTTCAAGCTCCTTTCTGTACGTTTATTGTGCCCCTTGAATTAAGGTTTAGACCCGCGCCGCTATGACTTCCGTAAACGCTTATATTGATTCGCGATAGGGTTTATCGCGACACGTTTAGAGACATCGAAATGTGCTGATCGGTAAGTTTGCCAACCTGAGGAGAACCCCGGATCGGCCGAATCTTTGGTTTCAGGCCGAACCTGTCTTATACCGAAGGAACTCTCAGCAATTGCGAGAACAGGTAGTGAGGGTCTCCAGGATTTACCCTTACGCTGCAATTGAAAACCGCCGGCTTTCCCCTGTTTCGGGCTAGCCAGGCAGGATCGAGCTTGAAGTTGAGATAAGGGTCATTGCCAAACACAGGCGTAATATCCTCGGACCATTCGTCCCCTCCTGCACCAATAGCGCGAACGCCGGCAGTGCTATTGTTATTGAACTGAGTTTGCCTTTGCACTCTGAGATTATCGTGACCACTATTGATGGTGGGGGCATCCACTTGGAATGAGTGCCCCTCTACGGCGAGGGCAAGTGACAACGAGGTAAACGTTTGTGTGCTAGCGGGGCGTTCCACGGTGTAGTAGAGGGAAACGTTGTGGCCAATGGCATCAATGACTTCGTACTTCGATATCGGAAACGGTTGCAGCGAGGGTGGGTTTGCCACCGTTTGCGGTGAGGAGGCAATGGTGATGTTTCGACCCACCCAATACACCTTCACGGTATCGCCAGACTTCATCGTGTAGTCAGGGACGATGCAGTGAATATCGTCGTTGACCTGGTAGTAATCCAGGCGTTCGCTGTTACCCCCAACTTGGCTTGCCTCCCTCACGTGCGGGGCGAGTAAATTCATGGTTTCCTCGGCCACAGTAATACGCCATTCGTTTGAGCGCATGGTGGCGGAGCGTGCAGTAATAGTGTGCAGGCCAAGAGGAAGGTTTTGTGCGGTGAATGACCAGGTGTTTCCGTTGCTGGTAGCAGTGCCCAATAAAGCGTCGCCATCGTAGATATTAATCATTTCCACATCTCGTGAGGATGGTGCAATGGAAGTTTTGACTGGGTTCATGAGCAGTTCCTAGGCGGTTGCAAAACTATAAGGTGAGAGGTTAAGGCTAGGAAGAGTGTTTTAGGTCGTCAAGTTTTTTGCGTGGACTTTATTTTTATGAGTATTCGAAATGAGCGTGTCTGGGTTTATTTCTATTCGGTTTAACGTACTGTCACTCCTGACAGTTGCCGCCGCTGGGGTCTTAAGGGAAATATGGTGGTGCAGCGTGGACTGTTGAATGGTAAGTCCCCTTTTCCTTGTGGAGGATTCTTGCTGCTCGGTGGTCTGCCTATGTCAGGGCCAATCGACCAGGAGGTCTACGCCATGTTGAGATTAAGAGCACCGTTGGTTTGTTTTTTTGTTGTAGCGATCACGTCATGCGCAACCGTTGATAGAGGCACGACCCCTTTCCCGCCGCAGCAGACACCGGTTATTCAAGAAGACCTTGGTCAACAAGTTGCTCGGCACTTGACGGAACGTTACACCGATGTTCGAGCAAACTGCGGTACGGATTCGCAGCCCGCTTTTTTGTGCAGTGGCGTTACGATCAGGGGCACGTCTAGCAACCCAACCTACCATGTGTGGAATAATAGCCCGGCCTCTATTGAAAAAGGTGGCGTCTCATTTTCCTACCTAAGGACCGACTCGAAATTTGGAAAACTGGCCCTTGGGTATACCAACGGATTTATCTTCAATGCTTATTTTTACGCTGATAATCAGCTTCATCCGGAGGTCTTGTGCTTTTTTCCAATTGATGGGGCCACGGTGAATAGATCCGATAAAGGGTGCGGGCCCTATACCGGTTTTGCGGGAAGCGGGCCTTGTCATTTGCAGGGGGTTAATACAGCGGCTCAATTTTGGACCCACTACAACGCTCATTCATCTGACCGACGTTTCTACCAGTGCGGCTTTGATGTAAGGAATGATCGCAACGCATTAGCCGGGCCAGCCTTTGCTGCGGGCGTTGGTGCCATGAAGCTAATGGGGGCCGAGTCTTTTGCAACCCAAAACGAATTCATCATGGCCGCTTGGGCGGATGGCCTCGGTAAGACACTGCCTCTGGAAGCGTTTTTCTACCTCTCGGGCACAAACGGCTTGGCGGTTGCACAGAACAACCAGCGGGACTTAAAGCGTACTGACGGTAGATTGATTCCGATTATTAGCGTCAGATTGCCAGGTAATACAACCGATCCAGCGACTTTTTATTACCTGCCTGCGGATCAGACCGAACCTATGCCTCCACCCACGTAGTCGCTGCTATCGCCGGGCTCTGTGCCTTGATCATGAAACACAGAGCCCGGACTTTATTTAAGGTTATCGATCGAGGCAACCTTTGCTGGGGCTCAGTGAAAGGCAGGGTCCGGGTTGGGTTCGATCGGGTTGCATTTGCTTGCTACCGTGCTATCGAATCCCACGTATGGCCGCCACGGTTCTATGTTCCACTCGGGTTTTTCACGCGCTATAGCCAGGTGGCAGGTCAGTTGGTTGATCATGCCCCTGTTGTTCGACCAGTGTTCGCTTTGTCCGAACTTCTTGACGATTTCATAAAACATGTAAGCAGTTTCGCTGGGATCAATGTAGCGCCCGCAGTCACTGGGCTTAAGCGACAGCATCCATTCGTTGAATGGATAGTCGCTGCTGTATCGATAGACCCACTTTCCGCTTTCAATGTATTCGGGGCAGTTCTGAGTGATAGAAGGCTTGAGTGGTTTCTGCGTCGCCACTTCAGCGGCTGATAGTTGCGTGGTAGCGGCGCTGGTTAACAGTGCTGCGATTAAAAGTGTACTTGGTTTCATGAGGGTTCCTCTCTAAATAATGTTGAGCGGTTGCTGGATGAGCGCGTACCCGCTCTTGCTAACGCGTTGAATAAAGTCGCCTGTGTGTTAATCAAATGACTCGATCACCTTTAGAGGTGATGCCGTAATGCTGGACGACAGGTTGTCGGCCCACACGAGTTGTGCGTAAAAAGTCGCTATGCTGTTGAATCTAATCCTTCCATGGGTTGAGGCGTCGCACCATTGCAATGCGCATTAAACGTATGCTGGCTTTTTGCGCGTTCCGTGGCGAGTAAGTTTCAGTTTTCATCGCCCTGGAACATGGCTGTTCCAAGGGTGACGCTGTTATCTAGATGTTGTTTTGATGTGGCTTCAGGGTGTATGTGCGCCATGTTGCAAACTCCATGTAAGCAGGGCTGGGTGATCGTGTCGTGCATTCAATATATAGGTGGAAAGCGCGCTGTTTACCATGTTCTACGAATATCGATTCGCGATAGGATGCTCGCACGCATATAGCGAATAAAACAGCGGGGCGCCGGCGGCGCCGAGTTGCCTGTCGGCAGTTGTGCAATGAAATGGCAGGAGTGGGGGTATTGCGCAGGGATGCGCTCACTGAAGTCGATTGACTTCAGGCTGACCTCGCGGCGGTGGCGAGGTCATTGTGCGCCGTGATCAGTAATTCAAATCCGCTTTCTTTAAATACATCCCGTTGGGCCCGGACGCGATGCGGTATTTCAATACGTCACCCGCATTGATGTGCAGGCGCGTGTTGTTCTGCGCCTCAATGCCCGGCGAGCAGCCCGGCGTCTGGCCCGGCAGCACACGCAAGCGCACCGACAGGTCGCCTGCTGGCAAATTGAATGAGCGTGACTCTTCCTGATACAGACGGCCGACGAGTTGGTCCTGCATGAATATTCCGATTTCGCAGGAGGTGGAGACCTCCAGGCGCTCGCGGGAAATGATCAGCACGCCATAGTCCTGATCGGCATGAGCCCAGGATGCGCACGCCAACAGGCCGGCGAAACCTGCAATACGAAAGGCTGACCAGCGCATGGCTGATTCTCCTGATATGACGGTTGTAGGCGCACTCTGGCGCAGAGTGCAGATGAATGCCAGCCCGGCAGATCCCTCGGAAACTTGACCTTGCCCCGACGGGAAGGTCTTAGATGGCGTTATCACACGTTTTCGATGAGAACAGGAGGCAGCACATGCAGGTATTCAAGGTTCAAGGCATGACCTGCGCACATTGCGTGCGCGCCGTCACCAGCGCCATTCAGGGTGAAGACCCGGCGGCAGATGTGCAGGTTGATCTCGACAAGGGTGAAGTGAAAGTCCAGAGCCTGCTTGGCGCCAAGCAGGTGGTGGGATTAATCGAAGAAGAAGGCTATACCGCAACAGCAGACTGACGCGGGTCCTGTAGGAGCGCGCTTGCCCGCGAATTGCGGTGTGTCATCCCCAGGTCATGTGTCTGGAAAACGCATTCGCGGGCAAGCGCGCTCCTACCGTCCTGCACAGCTCAGTAGTGATACCACTTCAGCTCCAGCATCACTTCATTCACGGGTGAGGTCAGTTGGCTGAAGTCCCGCTGCGCGCTGAGCCGCAGGCCAAGATTGCGCGACAGCTCCCATTGCTGATTGAGGCTGATGTTGCGCCGCACTTCACCGTTGGTGAAGTAATCGCCCTTGGTTTCCAGGCTGAAGTTACCTAGCGGGTTACGCCACAGCACACCGGTGTTGAACCCCGCGGCCGGCGAAACCAGCGCCGAGAAATCGTTGTTGTGCTCAATCCGCACCGTTCCCATGGCGAAGCCCAGCACGTCGTCCCCAAGCTTCCACGTGCCGCCGGCGCCGCCGTTGACATGGCTGACCAGGTTCTCGTCGCCGTGCTTGCCCAGTACGCGCTCAAGGCCGCCTGCCACTTGCCATGACCACGGCTGCAGCAGCTCGTTGCGCGGTGTCAGCGAGCGGATTGTCGCCAGATCGAGCCGCTGCACTTGCCAACGATTGTCTTCGTATTGGCGCAGCTTGAGCTGGAGGATTTCGATCTGCGCGCCCAGCGGGAAGCCGTACGCGTTGTCGTTCAAATCGTGGTACGCCATGCGCAGGCCGTATTCGGCAAACGCCTTGTCATCCCGCGTCCCCGCACCCAGTTGCCAAGTGCGCGACTCATGCCCGTCTTCCGGCAGTCCCGGCCGCTCAATCTCCAGCGCAGGTGGCGGATTGGTGCTGATCGCGCGCAGCAGTTCATAGCTGCGTTGAGCGCTTGTAGGATCACGCTCCTGGCCATTGGCGCGATACCGCTCCAGCCTGTAGGCCGCGTCCTGAATCAACGCGCGACGTTCCTTAGGCAGGGCGATGTAATCGGCACTCTGCATTTGCTTCTGGTCCGCACTGACTTTCAACACCCATTGCTGCTCGTCGTGATTCAACGGCTCGGCGCGGCTCAGCAGCTCGCGCTCCCGGGACGGGCGATAGTCGATCTTCTCCACAAGTCCTGCTTCTTTCACAGCACGAACGGTGTCCGTGGGAATGGCCGTCAGACGAAACTGCGGCGTCAGGTCCAGGCTCGGGCGAGCCACTTGGAGCAGCTCCAGCAAACGGTAGGAGCAGTTTTCGTCGAAGAAGAAATAGCCGAAGCGAATCTGTTTGAGTTCCCATACGTGCTCGACCATGCGCCGGGTTTCTTCCGGCGTCAGATTGAGGCGGTATTCCCACAGATCACGATTCTCGAGACTACGGTACTCGGAGAGTTTTTCCTGATAAGGCACCAGCGCAAACAGACCCGGGTAGCCTCCCGCCAGGCCTTTCCACGCATACAAAATGCTGTTGTCGGAACCCTCGATGTAAGCGCCGAAATTGATCGCGTAGCTGAGCAAGGCAGTCTTGTTGGCCTGCACGTCCGCCTGATCGATGCGCAGCAGCGTGTGGCCGAACATGGACGACGGGCTGTTGAGGTACGCCGCCGGGAAAATCAGCACCGTGCTGTCCGGGGCCACATCGGAAAACCATTTGTTGAATTCTTTGCAGTCGACCGCAGGCAGATCGGTCAGCTTCAATTCGTCGCGCAAGAAACGCGTGCGAGAGGGATAAACGCATTGCGGATGCGCGTTTTCCTGGCCCTGGGTGACGGGACGGTAGATCGCCTCAAGGGTCGCGGCCAGTTCGGCTTTTGGGTCATGGGCGCCGTTCTGGGCGAGGAAGAACTTCGGATCATCGACATAGCTGCGCCAGCCACCCAGCTTGCCGGCTTCGTAGTGACCAATGGAGATCCAGAATCTGGAATTGGCCAGTTGCTGCAAACGATCATTGTCGACGTGAGGCGAGGCGTACAGCGGGGCGCAGACACAGAGCACCAGCCAGGCAAGGCGTTTGAGCATAGATTGGCAACTAGTCAGAAGTGGGCAGGGCGGAGAACCTGCCTTCCGAGGAGGAAGGCAGGCGGCACGACTTTAAGCTTGGGTCGCGTATTTAGCCAGAGTCGGATCGTTCTTCAGGATGTCGATGGTGTTGGTGTGAACATCTTCAGCAGTGGCGTCGGCCTTGGTGAAGATCTGCTGATAGTGCTCGTGGGTGACTGCGGCGAAATGCGCACGGTCTTCCGGTGCAACGCCCAACACGACCGCGTACGTGGTCAGTGCTTCGCCTTGGCCCATGGCCATGTCTTTGGAGAGCTCGTCCATCATGCCGTTCATGGCAATCCAGGATTTGCCGCCATAAGTCAGTGCGCTGTTGGTGGAGCAACCGTTAGTGCCCGAGGTCATGCCGAAGGTGGCGTTACCCGAAGTACCGTTGGTGGTGGAAGCGAGGAAGTGAGCGGGAGTACCGCGTTGACCTTCAAACAGCATGTTGCCCCAACCGCAGTCCGGACCGCCAGGAGCTTGAGCCATGGCGTTGATGGACACAGCGGCGAAGAGAGTACCAAGAAGAATCCGTTTCATAGCTTTAGTCTCTGTTGTTTCAACCAAGGGTCGGATTCCTGGCCGGAAGTGCGCCAGGGCGAACCGGCTATTTAAATTGTTGCCGGTCGCGCAACTTGGAGTTTAGGCACGATATGAACGTTCCGTCAGTAATTACAGATTGTTGCGTGTAATCCGCTTCCGCCGGGTGTGTAGGTCGCTTCCTCATACGGAAAAGCGATCAGGCGGTTCATGCCTTGCCAGTGCGGTGCGGCGAGCGCCAGAATGCGCCCATCTGCCCCGCCTGATGTAAGGATGTCCGATGCCCGATTCTGTTGCTGCCAGCTTGCGACTTGCGCCCGAAGCGCTGACCCGTCCCTTTTCCGCTGAACAGTTCAGCTTCACGACAACCAACGATCTGGAACCCTTTCGCGGCGTGCTCGGTCAGGAACGAGCGGTCGAAGCCCTGCAATTCGGCGTCGCCATGCCGCGCCCCGGCTACAACGTGTTCGTCATGGGCGAGCCCGGCACCGGCCGTTTTTCCTTCGTCAAACGCTACCTCAAGGCCGAAGCCAAGCGCATGCAGACGCCGTCGGACTGGGTCTACGTCAACAATTTCGACGACGCCCGTGAGCCGCGCGCACTGGAACTGCCACCCGGCAGCGCCAGCGCTTTCATTGCCGACATCAACGGACTGATCGACAACCTGCTGTCGACGTTTCCTGCGGTGTTCGAGCATCCGTCCTACCAGCAAAAAAAGAGTTCGATCGATCGCGCTTTCAATCAGCGCTACGACCGCGCCCTCGATGTCATCGAGCGTCTTGCGCTGGAAAAGGACATCGCGCTGTACCGCGATAACACCAACATCGCGTTCACCCCGATGCTCGAAGGCAAGGCACTGGACGAGGCCGAGTTTTCGCAGTTGCCCGAAGCCGAGCGCGAGCGTTTTCATACCGATATTTCGACGCTGGAAGAGCGGTTGAATGAAGAACTCGCCAGCCTGCCGCAGTGGAAGCGCGAGTCCAACAACCAGATGCGTGAGCTCAATGAAGAGACCATCATCCTCGCGCTTCAGCCGCTGCTGGCACCGTTGTCCGAGCAGTACGCCGAAAACGCCGCGGTGTGCGCCTACTTTCAGGCGGTGCAGGTCAACCTGCTCAAAACCGTGGTCGAGCAACTGGTCGACGACAGCAAAACCGATGCCCAGGCGCGCAAGCTGCTCGAAGAGCAATACTGCCCAAGCCTGATGGTCGGCCACTCGGTCAGCGGTGGCGCGCCGGTGGTGTTCGAGCCGCACCCGACCTACGACAACCTCTTTGGCCGCATCGAATACAGCACCGATCAGGGCGCGCTTTACACCACGTTCCGCCAGATGCGGCCTGGGGCGTTTCACCGGGCCAACGGCGGTTTCCTGGTGCTTGAAGCCGAGAAAATGCTCAGCGAGCCGTTCGTGTGGGACGCCCTCAAGCGCTCCCTGCAATCGCGCAAGCTGAAGATGGAAGCACCACTGGGTGAACTGGGCCGTCTTGCCACCGTGACCCTGACCCCGCAGACCATCCCGCTGCAGGTCAAAGTCATCATCATTGGCGCGCGGTCGCTGTACTACACGCTGCAGGACCTCGATCCGGACTTCCAGGAGATGTTCCGGGTGCTGGTTGATTTCGACGAAGACATTCCTATGGTCGACGAGAGCCTGGAGCAATTCGCCCAGTTGCTCAAAACCCGCACCTCGGAGGAGGGCATGGCGCCCCTGACGGCGGATGCGGTCGCGCGCCTTGCCACCTACAGCGCGCGTCTCGCCGAGCACCAGGGGCGCTTGTCGGCGCGTATTGGCGATCTGTTTCAACTGGTCAGCGAAGCGGACTTCATCCGCAGCGTGGCCGGGGACGAACGCACCGACGCCGGGCACATCGAGCGCGCTTTGAAAGCCAAGGCCACCCGCACCGGTCGCGTTTCCGCCCGCATTCTCGACGACATGCTCGCTGGCATCATCCTGATCGACACCCATGGCGCTGCAGTCGGCAAGTGCAACGGCCTGACGGTACTGGAAGTGGGGGATTCCGCGTTCGGTGTGCCGGCGCGCATTTCGGCGACGGTCTACCCGGGCGGCAGCGGTATTGTCGACATCGAGCGTGAGGTCAATCTTGGCCAGCCGATCCACTCCAAAGGCGTGATGATCCTCACCGGTTATCTGGGCAGCCGTTATGCCCAGGAATTCCCGCTGGCCATTTCCGCGAGCATCGCGCTGGAACAGTCCTACGGCTACGTCGATGGCGACAGCGCTTCCCTCGGCGAGGTCTGCACGCTGATTTCCGCACTCTCGAAAACCCCGCTCAAGCAGTGCTTCGCCATCACCGGTTCGATCAACCAGTTCGGCGAGGTTCAGGCGGTCGGCGGCGTCAACGAGAAGATCGAAGGCTTCTTCCGACTCTGCGAAGCCCGAGGTCTGACCGGTGACCAAGGCGCGATCATTCCCCATGCCAACGTCGCCACGCTGATGCTCGACGAGCGCGTGCTACAAGCCGTGCGCGCCGGGCAGTTCCATGTGTACGCCGTGCGTCAGGTGGACGAGGCGCTAAGCCTGTTGGTGGGCATGCCGGTCGGTGAAGCGGATGAAGACGGTCAATTCCCCGATGATTCAGTCAACGGCAGGGTAGTGGACCGCCTGCGCGACATCGCTGAAATGCTCAGCGACGACGACCTTAAAGAGCTCGAAAAGGAGGCGCCACAATTACAGCCCGAGCTGAAAAGCTAGGCCTTTGACGTCAATGAAACGGGGCGCTTGATGGCAAAATGACCATTCGGCGCCCTTTTCGTTTTCGCGCTTTTCCAACGGGGTATTTGTTCGATATTGTCGGGTTGCAGCAGTTGTCAAAGGGACTGACGCGTTTCCCTCGTTATGCGAAGGAGATGAATACTGCAATCAATAAGGAGCTCGCCATGCCGCGCAGCCTCTGCCTTACTCGCCAATGCCTGGGTCTGGTGACCCGAATCGAATGTGTCGTTCGCCCGCTGTCAGGCGATAAAGGAATGTGGACCTTGTTGTTCGCCGCCGGGATGTCTGGCGAGCAGCCCTCCGCACTGAAGGCTCAGGGGCCTTTTCATGGACCGGTTGCTGCCGAATCGGTGCTTGATGCCATTGCTGAAAGCCTGGTGTTGCATGGCTATCAAGCGGCAGAGGAAATCCCGATCTGGGGGCTTCACCTGCAGGGGGAGCTGCGAAGAATCAACAGCGACGCCGCCCAGAGTCAGCGCACTTCTCCGGCCAGCTGACCTTGCGTTTCGACGAGTCCCGCGTTTGTTGTCTGCAGTCTGCACATGCGGATTCGTCGAGCGTTCCCTAAGCCTGATCTCGCGTTATTGTTTCAACTCTTTTCGCGGTGGGTTGTGCTAATCGGCCTTCCCCCTATACTCGCGGGCTTTTAAATTATCTGTGAGCTTCAATGGAACGTTTTATCGAAAATGCCATGTACGCATCGCGCTGGTTGCTGGCGCCGATCTACTTTGGTTTGTCTCTGGGGCTTCTGGCGCTGGCGCTGAAGTTTTTCCAGGAAATCTTCCACATCATCCCCAATGTCTTCGCTCTGGCTGAGTCGGACCTGATCCTGGTGCTGTTGTCATTGATTGACATGGCCCTGGTCGGCGGTTTGCTGGTGATGGTGATGATCTCCGGCTACGAGAACTTCGTGTCCCAGCTGGATATCGACGAAGGCAAGGAAAAGCTCAACTGGCTGGGCAAGATGGACTCTTCGTCGCTGAAGATGAAAGTCGCCGCGTCCATCGTCGCGATTTCGTCCATTCACCTGTTGCGGGTGTTCATGGACGCCAAGAACATCGAGCCGCAATACCTGATGTGGTACGTAATCATCCACATGACCTTCGTGGTCTCGGCCTTCGCGATGGGCTATCTGGACAAGCTGACCAAGCACTGAGTGCCTGCGCTTGTGGCGGCGCGGCGATAGCAGCGTTCTGAGCAAATATGACCAGTGGCACTGCTGGTCCCTTGCGCTCAGGCCAGGGTCAGCGAGACTTGGGGTTCGCTCATTCAGCCAGTGATCACGAGGCTTAGCCATGAACTTGCAGGAACTCAACTCACACGCCGGCGCCGGCCGCATCGACGAACTCAACCTCATCTCCATCGAAGGCGGCATCTACCTGCTGGAAGCACGGATGCAGGGCGTCGCACACCGTCTCGTCGACATCCATAACAAGGCGTTGCACCTGCGTTCCGTCGAGCACGCGCGCGAGCTCTTGCAGTCGGTGCCGCCTTTGCCGTTCAGTCTGGTTCACGCCGTGGTTCACGATGAGATGTGCGGCGTACACGATGACCTGGATCAGAACGTCAAGATTCCCCTGTCCATTCGCTCGGCCTGGTAGAGGTTACGGGTATTACGCTTTGTGCTAGGCTGCCCGGCCTTTAAATACGGGCGCCCGAGGGCGCTCTTCAGCGGAGCAGTGTCATGTCCGAAGTCAATCTGTCCACCGACGAAACCCGCGTCAGCTACGGTATTGGTCGTCAGTTGGGCGACCAACTGCGTGACAACCCGCCACCGGGTGTCGACCTCGACGCCATTCTGGCCGGCCTGACCGACGCTTTTGCCGGCAAACCGAGCCGTGTTGGCCAGGAAGAAATGGGCGCGAGCTTCAAAGTCATTCGCGAAATCATGCAAGCCGAAGCAGCCGCGAAGGCTGAAGCAGCGGCCGGCGCCGGGAAGGAATACCTGACCGAGAACGCCAAGCGTGATGGCGTGACCACTCTGGCCTCCGGTCTGCAATATGAAGTGGTCACTGCGGGCGAAGGCGCTCAGCCGACCCGCGAAAGCAACGTGCGCACGCATTACCACGGCATGCTGATCGACGGCACTGTGTTTGACAGCTCCTACGATCGTGGCGAGCCAGCTGAATTTCCGGTTGGCGGCGTAATTCCAGGCTGGACCGAAGCCCTTCAACTGATGAAGGCCGGCAGCAAATGGCGTCTGTACGTACCTAGTGAATTGGCCTACGGCGCTCAGGGCGTTGGCAGCATTCCGCCACACAGCGTTCTGGTCTTCGACGTCGAGCTGCTGGACGTTCTGTAAGATTCTGTAGCGACCGCTTCACGCTCGACAGATGCCGAGTCAGCCCCGCGCTGGCTCGGCATTGTCGTTTTTGCTGTTCCCATCAATGCAGCTCATTGGCCGGACGCAACGCCCGCGCATAGCAGAATAGAAACAAACTTCGCACCATCTCCTTTTGAACACCGGGTTCGCTGGAGCTCAGGCTGCTGACATCCAGATCCCCCTGATCGCGCAATTCGTCGAGCGCCTCTTCCTCCAGCACCGCACACACTTTTCCCGTCTCGCGATCGAGGATGCGCAGGTAGGGCTGTGGCCGATCAAGCCAGGCATCAATCAGATAGGTCATGTGATTCTCCTTGAGTATTTCAATGAGAATAATTCCTATCTGAGGAATAGCAAGGATCTATTTGAGATTAATTCGCATCGACTGTTTGGAGATCAGTGGGCGGCCCTGCCCTGCTCCGCTGAAAGCCCGTCATGTGGACGGGCTTTCAGCGGAGCAGGGCAGGGCAGCGGTCAGTGTGTGCGAGCGACCGCAAACTCGCTCAGCTCGACCAGTGCGTCGCGATAGACGCTCGGCGGCAGTACATCCAGACAGGCAATGGCGCGAGCGATGTAGTCGCGCGCCAGTTGTGCGGTGTACTCGAGGGCCCCTGATTTTTCCACGGCATCGCGAATGCTTTCGAGATCTTCCAGGCCACCTTTCTGAATGGCCTGACGAACCAGCGCGGCTTGTTCAGGCGTACCTTCGCGCATGGTGTAGATCAGTGGCAGAGTAGGCTTGCCTTCGGCGAGGTCGTCGCCGACGTTCTTGCCAAGGGTTTCCGCATCGCCGCGATAGTCCAGCAGGTCGTCGACCAACTGGAAAGCGACACCCAGATGATCACCGAAGGTGCGGAGCGCTTCGCTTTGCTCCGGGCCAGCGTTGGCCAGGGCTGCCGCGCTGTGGGTAGACGCTTCGAAGAGCATCGCGGTTTTGCCGCGGATGACTTCCATGTAGGTTTCTTCGGTGGTGCTGGCGTCGCGCACCTTGGACAGCTGCAGGACTTCACCTTCCGCGATGATTCGGGTGGCCTTCGACAGGATCTGCATCACCTGCATCGAGCCCAGTTCAACCATCATCTCGAACGAGCGCGAATACAGAAAATCTCCTACCAGCACGCTGGGTGCGTTGCCCCACATCGCGTTGGCGGTCGAGCGGCCGCGGCGCATGCCGGACATGTCCACCACGTCGTCGTGGAGCAGAGTGGCGGTGTGCAGGAATTCGATGGTCGCCGCCAAAAGGCGCAGGTCATCACCGCCAGAACCCAGCGCTTTGCCGCACAACAGAACGAGCAACGGACGCAGGCGTTTACCGCCGGCAGAAGTGATGTAGTCGCCGATTTTGGAGACCAGCGGCACGCGCGATGTCAGCTGCTTCTTGATAATGTGGTCGACGGCTGTAAAGTCGTCCGCCACAGCGGTGTAGAAGGCTTGGGGTTGCATCAGCGAGACGTGCTCCAGAAGGGTTGCGCGGCATGCTAGGTTGCAGGCCCCACCCTGTCAAGGCGTGACATAACGCAGCTTGCAAGGCGTTGATCGCTTGCGTACAATCGCGCACCCTAACTTCCTGGGCAGCACCTGCCTTACGCAATTGCATGTCGGCCTTCCAGCCTTGTGCAGCCATGCCAGCCAATACCTCTTCCTATAAAGAGCTGGGTGAGCAGGATTATCGGAGATACACCATGTCTTATGCAGTAATCGTTACTGGCGGCAAGCAATACAAGGTCGCCCCAGGTGAATACCTGAAGATTGAGAAACTGGAAATCGCTACCGGCGAATCCGTTACCTTTGATCGCGTTCTGTTGGTTGCCAATGGCGACGACGTGAACATCGGCGCTCCAGTTGTTGCAGGCGCTACCGTTGTGGCTGAAGTGATCTCCCAAGGTCGTCACGATAAAGTCCGCATCATCAAGTTCCGTCGTCGTAAGCACCACATGAAGCGTATGGGCCACCGCCAGTGGTACACCGAGATCAAAATCACCGGTATTCAGGCTTAATTTCAGCCTAATCCTCACTAGGAGAATTGACTCATGGCACACAAAAAAGCTGGTGGTAGTACCCGTAACGGTCGCGACTCAGAAGCCAAACGCCTTGGCGTGAAGATGTATGGCGGCCAGGTTATCGTTCCGGGCAACATCATCGTGCGTCAGCGCGGCACCCAATTCCACGCTGGCTACGGCGTTGGCATGGGCAAAGATCACACCCTGTTCGCTAAAGTCGAAGGCGTGATCAAGTTCCAGGTTAAAGGCGCCTTCGGTCGTCGCTATGTAAGCATCGTGCCAAAGACTGAAGTCGCGGCATAATCTTGCGTTCAGGGGGTTTGAGGGCCTGACCTTCATACCTCCTGAGCTGAAAAGCCCTGTCGATGACAGGGCTTTTTCGTTTGTAGAAGGTCCTGTTTCTGGTGAGTCTCTTGCAAAGCTGTTTGTGTGGGCCGTTGTGGTGTGAAGTCGCTGGTTTTTGATCGGTATCGCAACGCTCATCTTTGCAAGAGCCTTATGAATCTATGTTGTTTGCTCGTCTTTGTGACGGGAGGCGTGCGCTATGAAATTTGTTGATGAAGTATCCATTCGAGTAAAGGCCGGTGATGGCGGTAACGGTTGCATGAGCTTCCGTCGCGAAAAATTCATCGAGAACGGTGGTCCAAACGGTGGTGATGGCGGTGACGGCGGCTCGATCTACATGATCGCCGACGAAAACCTCAACACTCTGGTCGACTACCGCTACACCCGCCATTTCGACGCCGAGCGCGGTTCGAACGGCGGCAGCACCGACTGCACCGGTCGCAAGGGTGAAGAGCTGGTACTGCGTGTGCCGGTCGGCACCACCGTGATCGACGCCGGTACCCAGGAAGTCATCGGTGACCTGACCAAAGCCGGTCAGCGTCTGCTGGTGGCCCATGGTGGCTGGCACGGTCTGGGTAACACGCGTTTCAAGTCCAGTACCAACCGGGCACCGCGTCAGACTACGCCGGGCAAGCCGGGTGAGCAGCGTGACCTCAAGCTTGAGCTGAAAGTGCTGGCTGACGTGGGTCTGCTCGGGTTGCCGAATGCTGGCAAGAGCACGTTCATTCGTTCGGTGTCCGCTGCCAAGCCAAAGGTTGCTGATTACCCGTTCACCACGCTCGTGCCGAACCTGGGTGTCGTCAGCGTCGATCGCTGGAAAAGCTTCGTCGTCGCCGATATTCCCGGCCTGATCGAAGGCGCTTCCCACGGTGCGGGCCTGGGGATTCGTTTCCTCAAGCACCTGGCGCGTACGCGTCTGTTGCTGCACCTCGTCGACATGGCGCCGCTGGATGAAAGCAGTGCGCCGGATGCCGCTGAGGTCATCGTCACCGAACTGTTCAAGTTCAGTCCTGCGCTGGCCGACCGTGATCGCTGGCTGGTGCTGAACAAGTGCGACCAGATCCTCGAAGAAGAGCATGAGGCCCGCAAGCAGGAGATCATTGATCGCCTGGAGTGGACCGGCCCTGTCTACGTGATCTCGGCCATCGCCAAAGAAGGCACCGATCGCCTGACCCACGACATCATGCGCTATCTCGAAGATCGCGCTGATCGTCTGGCCAATGACCCGGCGTACGCCGCTGAGCTTGCTGAGCTGGATCAACGCATCGAAGACGAAGCTCGCGCTCAGTTGCAGGCGCTGGATGATCAGCGTGCCCTGCGCCGTAGCGGCGTGAAGAGCGTGCATGACATCGGCGATGACGATTGGGATGAGGAGGACGTGGATGACGAAGATGGTCCGGAAATCATTTACGTCCGCGACTGATCGACTGAAGTAAACTACGACGCCGCTCTTGAAGCGGCGTTTTAGTATCTAGAATTCGGACTCTCTGGCTTAAGGTTGAAAGATCATGCGGAGCAAGGTGACAGGTGCCCAGCGTTGGGTGGTGAAGATCGGAAGTGCGCTGCTGACAGCGGACGGCAAAGGTCTGGATCGCAACGCGATGGGTGTTTGGGTCGAGCAGATGGTGGCCCTGCATGAGGCGGGTGTCGAACTGGTCCTGGTGTCGTCCGGCGCGGTAGCGGCCGGCATGAGCCGTCTGGGCTGGACTGCGCGACCGAGTGCCATGCATGAGCTTCAGGCCGCTGCGGCAATCGGTCAGATGGGTCTGGTGCAGGCGTGGGAGTCCAGTTTCGCCGAGCATCAGCGGCACACCGCGCAGATTCTTCTCACCCACGACGATCTGTCCGACCGCAAGCGCTACCTTAACGCCCGCAGCACGTTGCGTACTTTGGTTGAGCTGGGAGTCATCCCTGTCATCAACGAAAACGACACCGTCGTCACCGACGAGATCCGTTTCGGCGACAACGACACGCTGGCGGCGTTGGTGGCCAACCTGGTTGAAGCTGATTTGTTGGTCATTCTGACTGACCGTGACGGCATGTTCGACGCCGATCCTCGCAATAATCCCGAGGCGCAGCTCATTTATGAAGCGCGCGCCGATGACCCCGCCCTTGATGCAGTGGCTGGCGGCACCGGCGGTGCGCTGGGTCGTGGTGGCATGCAGACCAAGTTGCGTGCTGCACGACTCGCCGCCCGTTCCGGTGCACACACCGTCATTGTGGGTGGCCGCATCGAGCGCGTCCTCGCGCGCCTGAAAGCCGGTGAGCGCTTGGGCACGTTGCTGTCTCCTGAGCGCGAAATGCTCGCGGCTCGCAAGCAATGGCTGGCCGGGCACCTGCAAACCCGTGGCACGCTGGTGCTGGACGAGGGTGCGGTAAAAGCGCTGACTCAAAGCCACAAGAGTCTGTTGCCGGTCGGCGTCAAGCTGGTGCAGGGCAGCTTTCGTCGTGGCGAGATGGTGGTGTGCGTGGCGGCTGACGGTCGCGAGATCGCTCGGGGTCTGAGTAATTACAGTGCGCTCGAAGCGCAGAAGATCATAGGCCTGCCCTCTGACGCCATCGTCAAGGAGCTGGGTTACATGGCCGAGCCTGAGCTCGTGCACCGTGACAACCTGATTCTGGTCTGAAGTGCATCATCAAAAAGAAGGAAGCATACATGCGAGTCATGAAAGGGCTGGTAGGCGCGTTGCTGATGTTGCCGTTGCTGGCATCGGCTGAAGAGATCGGCCAGGTATCGACTGTGTTCAAGATGGTGGGTCCGAACGATCGGATCGTGGTCGAAGCATTTGACGACCCCAAGGTCGACGGTGTGACGTGCTATCTGTCTCGCGCGAAAACCGGCGGGGTGAAGGGTGGGCTGGGCCTGGCTGAAGATCGTGCCGAAGCGTCCATCGCTTGCCGGCAGGTCGGGCCCATTCACTTCAAGGAGCAGTTGAAGGACGGCGACGAAGTGTTCAAGGAGCGGACTTCGCTGGTGTTCAAGACCATGCAGGTCGTGCGATTCCTCGACAAGAAGCGCAACACGCTGGTGTACCTCGTCTATAGCGACAAGGTGATCGAGGGCAGCCCGCAGAACGCCGTGACTGCGATTCCGATTCTGCCATGGACGCCTGCGCCGGCGCCTTGAAGCTGTAGAGGCGAATCGAAGAGAGGCAAATCGAAGGCAATAAAAAACCGACCCTGGGGTCGGTTTTTTAACAAGCGAATCGCTTAGGCTGCAGCAGCAAGGTTCAGAGCCTTGATGTGGCCATTCAGGCGACCTTTATGGCGAGCAGCTTTGTTCTTGTGGATGATGCCTTTATCGGCCATACGGTCGATAACTGGCACAGCCAGAACATAAGCAGCTTGCGCTTTTTCAGCGTCTTTAGCGTCGATGGCTTTAACTACATTCTTGATGTAGGTACGAACCATGGAACGCATGCTGGCGTTGTGGCTGCGACGCTTCTCAGCCTGTTTTGCACGTTTTTTGGCGGAAGGTGTGTTGGCCACCGTCGAGCTCCTCGAAAGACTTGGGAAATAGCTAACAAAATAGGCCGCGAATCATGCCGATGAGTTTGACACTTGTCAAGGGCAGTTGATGCGTTCCGCTGAGTGGTCGCCGTGTGGTGCCGAGGTGATTTCTTTCCGGCGTGCGACCTGTAAACTCGCGGGCTTTGGCTCTGAGCTGTTTTGCGGCGCGGAGTATCGCATATATGGAACGCGCTTTGGCGCTTCCTTTAGTCAGGCGTACAACCTTTCGATGAATCTACTCAAATCGCTTGCCGCCGTTAGCTCTATTACGATGCTTTCGCGGGTGCTGGGCTTTGTCCGCGATACCATCATCGCGCGTGCATTTGGCGCCGGCATGGCCACTGACGCCTTCTTTATTGCCTTCAAGCTGCCCAACCTGCTGCGCCGGATCTTTGCCGAAGGCGCCTTCTCCCAAGCGTTCGTGCCCATCCTAGCGGAATACAAAAGCCAGCAGGGCGAAGAGGCGACCCGCACATTTGTCGCGTATGTCACCGGCTTGCTGACCCTCGCCCTGGCGATCGTTACCGTGCTGGGCGTCGTGTTCGCCCCATGGGTCATCTGGGCAACCGCGCCGGGCTTTGCCGATACGCCGGAGAAATTCCAGCTCACCTCGGATCTGCTGCGGGTCACCTTTCCTTATATATTGCTCATCTCGCTGTCATCGCTGGCCGGCGCGATCCTCAATACCTGGAATCGCTTCTCCGTTCCGGCGTTCGTGCCGACGCTGCTCAATCTGGCGATGATCTTCTTCGCGCTGTTCCTCACGCCGTATTTCCACCCGCCAGTGATGGCGCTGGGCTGGGCGGTGCTGGCGGGCGGGCTGCTGCAGCTTCTTTATCAACTGCCGCACCTGAAAAAGATCGGCATGCTGGTGCTGCCGCGCCTGAACCTGCGCGACACTGGTGTCTGGCGGGTGATGAAGCAGATGCTGCCGGCCATGCTCGGCGTTTCCGTCAGTCAGATTTCGCTGATCATCAACACCATATTCGCCTCGTTCCTTGTGGCCGGATCGGTGTCCTGGATGTACTACGCCGACCGTCTGATGGAGCTGCCTTCCGGTGTGCTGGGCGTGGCGTTGGGGACGATTCTGCTGCCGATTCTCTCGAAAACCTACGCCAGCCGGGATCGTCAGGAATACTCGCGTATCCTCGATTGGGGCCTGCGCTTGTGTTTCCTGCTGGTGCTGCCGTGCACCCTGGCGCTAGGGCTGCTCGCCGAGCCGCTCACCGTTTCGCTGTTTCAGTACGGCAAGTTTGACGCCGTAGATGCTGCGATGACCCAGCGTGCACTGGTCGCGTATTCGGTCGGGCTGCTGGGCATTATCGTGATCAAGGTGCTCGCCCCGGGATTCTATGCTCAACAAAATATCCGCACGCCGGTGAAAATCGCGATCTTCACCCTCATAGTGACTCAACTGTTCAACCTGCTTTTCGTCTACGTCATCCACCTTGCACATGCCGGTCTGGCGCTGGCCATCAGTGTCGGAGCGTGCCTGAACGCTTTGCTCTTATTCTGGCAGCTTCGCAAACAGGACCTGTTTCAGCCGCAGCCGGGGTGGCCGGTGTTTCTAGGCAAGCTGATTGTCGCCGTGGCGGTCATGTCTGCCGTCCTGCTGGGGCTGATGCATGTGATGCCCGCCTGGTCGGACGGTGAGATGCTGCAGCGATTCCTGCGCCTGGGCGTGGTGGTGCTGGCGGGTGTCGTGGCGTATTTCGGCACCTTGCTGGTGTTGGGTTTCCGGGTCAGGCATTTCGCTCGCAAGGCGATCCTGTAGGATCAGTCGTCGTTTTCTGCCGGTTAACGTCGATTGTTGTGGTTTGCCCGGATGTGTCGCCTGTCGTAGACGGCGGTGTGTGGTTATAATCGGCCACTTTATGAGCAAGAAGCGCGTTATGCAGCTGGTTCGAGGCCTTCACAATCTGCGCCCGCAGCACCGGGGCTGCGTCGCCACTATTGGCAATTTCGACGGTGTACACCGGGGTCATCAGGCTATCCTGGCGAGACTGCGTGAACGCGCCGTCGAGCTGGGCTTGCCCAGCTGTGTGGTGATCTTCGAACCGCAACCGCGCGAGTTCTTCGCTCCAGAGACGGCCCCGGCCCGTCTGGCCAGACTGCGCGACAAGCTCAATCTGCTGGCTGGCGAGGGTGTTGATCTGGTGCTGTGTCTGGCATTCAACCAGCGCTTCAGCAAGCTCAGTGCATCGGAGTTCGTCGACACCGTGCTGATAGATGGCCTGGGCGTGAAGCATCTGGAGGTCGGCGACGACTTCCGCTTTGGTTGTGACCGAGTGGGCGATTTCGATTTCCTGCAAAAAGTCGGCGCCGAACAGGGCTTCACCGTCGAAGCGGCGCAGACCGTCGAGATCGATGGCGTGCGCGTCAGCAGCACCAAGGTGCGCACGGCGCTGGCCGCCGCAGACTTCACCCTGGCCGAGCATTTGCTGGGCCGCCCGTTCGAAATCTCTGGCCGGGTACTGCATGGTCAGAAGCTGGCGCGTCAGTTGGGTACGCCCACGGCCAACGTGCAACTCAAACGTCGTCGCGTGCCATTGACCGGTGTCTATCTGGTCAGCGCGCAGATTGACGGCAAGGTATGGCCGGGCGTCGCCAACATTGGCGTGCGTCCCAGTGTGGCGGGCGATGGACGTCCCCACCTGGAGATTCACCTTCTGGATTTTACCGGCGATATTTATGGCCGGCGTTTGACGGTGGTATTCCACCAGAAGCTGCGTGATGAGCAGCGCTTTGCCTCCCTTGAGGCGCTCAAGACGGCGATCGATGCGGATGTCGCTGCCGCTCGTGCCCACTGGCACGACCAACCGCTAAACTTTAGAGCCTGAAATGACCGACTACAAAGCCACGCTTAATCTTCCGGACACCGCCTTCCCGATGAAGGCCGGCCTGCCCCAGCGCGAGCCGCAAACTCTGCAGCGCTGGGACAGCATTGGCCTGTACCAGAAGCTGCGCGAAATTGGCAAGGATCGGCCCAAGTTCGTGCTGCACGACGGGCCTCCGTACGCCAACGGCAATATCCACATCGGTCACGCGGTCAACAAGATTCTCAAGGACATGATCGTTCGCTCGAAGACCCTGTCGGGCTTCGACGCGCCTTACGTTCCGGGCTGGGATTGCCACGGTCTGCCGATCGAGCACAAGGTCGAAGTCACCCACGGCAAAAACCTGCCTGCGGACAAGACCCGCGAACTGTGCCGTGCCTACGCGGCCGAGCAGATCGAGGGGCAGAAAGCCGAGTTCATTCGTCTGGGCGTGCTCGGCGACTGGGCCAACCCGTACCGCACCATGGACTTCGCCAACGAAGCCGGGGAAATCCGTGCGCTGGCTGAAATGGTCAAGAACGGCTTCGTCTTCAAGGGCCTGAAGCCCGTCAACTGGTGTTTTGATTGCGGCTCGGCACTGGCTGAAGCGGAAGTCGAATACCAGGACAAGAAATCGTCCACCATCGACGTCGCCTTTCCGGCGGCCGATGCCGACAAGCTGGCTGCCGCCTTCGGTCTGCCAAGCCTGGGCAAACCTGCTGCCATCGTGATCTGGACCACCACCCCGTGGACCATCCCGGCAAACCAGGCGCTCAACGTTCACCCGGAATTCACCTACGCGCTGGTCGATACCGGCGAGCGTCTGCTGGTGCTGGCTGAAGAGCTGGTTGAGTCCTGCCTCAAGCGCTGGAACCTCGAAGGTTCGGTGCTGGCGACTGCCGAGGGTTCAGCGCTTGAGCTGATCAACTTCCGTCATCCGTTCTACGATCGTCTTTCGCCCATCTATCTGGCGGACTACGTCGAGCTGGGCGCGGGTACCGGCGTCGTTCACTGCTCGCCCGCCTATGGCGTCGACGACTTCGTGATCTGCAAGGCCTACGGCCTGACCAACGACGACATCATCAGCCCGGTGCAAAGCAACGGCGTGTACAGCCCGTCGCTGGAGTTCTTCGGTGGCCAGTTCATCTTCAAGGCCAACCAGCCCATCATCGACAAGCTGACCGAAGTCGGCGCGTTGCTGCACACCGAAACCATCACCCACAGCTACATGCACTGCTGGCGCCACAAGACGCCGCTGATCTACCGCGCCACCGCGCAGTGGTTCGTCGGCATGGACAAGCAGCCGACGTCGGGTGACACCCTGCGCAACCGCGCCGTGAAGGCCATCGAAGAAACCAAGTTCGTCCCGGCATGGGGGCAGGCGCGCCTGCACTCGATGATCGCCAACCGCCCTGACTGGTGCATCTCCCGGCAGCGCAACTGGGGCGTGCCGATCCCGTTTTTCCTGAACAAGGAAAGCGGCGAGCTGCACCCGCGCACTGTCGAGCTGATGGAAGAAGTCGCTCAGCGGGTCGAGCAGGAAGGCATCGAAGCCTGGTTCAAGATGGACGCTGCCGAGCTGCTGGGTGACGAAGCGCCGCACTACGACAAGATTTCCGACACCCTGGACGTCTGGTTCGACTCCGGCACCACTCACTGGCACGTCCTGCGCGGCTCGCACCCGATGGGCCACGAAAGCGGTCCTCGCGCCGACCTGTACCTGGAAGGTTCCGACCAGCACCGCGGCTGGTTCCACTCGTCGCTGCTGACCGGTTGCGCCATCGACAATCACGCGCCGTACCGTGAGTTGCTCACCCATGGTTTCACCGTGGACGAAAACGGCCGCAAGATGTCCAAGTCGCTGGGCAACGTCATTGCCCCGCAGACCGTCAACGACACGCTGGGCGCCGACATCATGCGTCTGTGGGTTTCGGCGACTGACTACTCCGGCGAGATGGCCGTCTCCAACACCATCCTGCAGCGCAGCGCCGATGCGTATCGACGCATTCGCAACACCGCGCGCTTCCTGCTCTCGAACCTGACCGGCTTCAACCCGGCCACCGACTTGCTGCCAGCCGAAGACATGCTGGCGCTGGATCGCTGGGCCGTGGATCGCGCGCTGCTGCTGCAACGTGAGCTGGAAGAGCACTACGGCGAGTATCGGTTCTGGAACGTCTACTCGAAGGTGCACAACTTCTGTGTGCAGGAGTTGGGCGGTTTCTACCTCGACATCATCAAGGATCGCCAGTACACCACCGGCGCCAACAGCAAGGCGCGTCGTTCTTGCCAGACCGCGCTGTTCCACATCTCCGAAGCGCTGGTTCGCTGGATCGCACCGATCCTGGCGTTTACCGCCGATGAGCTGTGGCAGTACCTGCCGGGCGAGCGCAACGAGTCGGTCATGCTCAACACCTGGTACCAGGACCTGACCGAGCTGCCGGAAGGCTTCGAGCTGGACCGCGCCTACTGGGAGCGGATCATGGCGGTGAAGGTGGCGGTCAACAAGGAAATGGAGAACCTGCGCGCGGCCAAGGCTATCGGCGGCAACTTACAGGCCGAGGTCACGCTGTACGCCGAAGACGCACTGGTAGCGGATCTGTCCAAGCTGAGCAACGAGCTGCGTTTCGTGCTGATCACCTCAACGGCCAGCGTCGCGCCTTTCGTCAGCGCGCCTGCCGATGCCGTGGTTACCGAAGTCGCCGGTTTGAAGCTCAAAGTCGTCAAATCCGGCCACGCAAAGTGCGCGCGCTGCTGGCATCACCGCGAGGACGTCGGGGTCAACCCTGAGCATCCGGAGATTTGCGGTCGTTGCGTCGACAACATCAGCGGCGCAGGCGAGGTTCGTCACTATGCCTAATGCATCGGCTGGCCGTATGGGCCGACTGGGTTGGTTGTGGCTGAGCGTGCTGGTGGTGGTCATTGACCAGGCCAGCAAGTTCTACTTCGAAAACCGCCTGGAGTTGTACGAGCAGATCGTCATCCTTCCTGACTACTTCAGCTGGATGCTGGCCTACAACACCGGGGCTGCGTTCAGCTTCCTGGCCGACAGCTCCGGCTGGCAGCGCTGGTTGTTTGCGCTGATTGCGGTCGTGGTGAGTGCGGTGCTGGTGGTCTGGCTCAAGCGGCTCGGGCGCGACGAAACCTGGCTGGCGGTTGCCCTTGCCCTTATCCTGGGCGGGGCGCTGGGCAATCTGTATGACCGAATCTTCATCGGCCATGTCATAGACTTCATATTCGTGCATTGGAAAGAACACGGCTTCCCGGCCTTCAATGTCGCGGACAGCGCCATTACCGTTGGCGCGATCATGCTGGCTCTGGACATGTTCAAGAGCAAGAAAACCGGAGAGACCGTCAATGACTGATCAGTTGATGACCGAACAGGCTACTCAGGAAACACGCATCGGTCAGAACACGGAAGTCACCCTGCATTTCGCGCTGCACCTGGAAAATGGTGACACCGTCGACAGCACGTTCGACAAGGCCCCGGCGACCTTCAAGGTCGGCGATGGCAGCCTGCTGCCGGGCTTTGAAGCGCTGATCTTCGGTTTCAAAGCCGGGGACAAGCGTACCCTTCAGGTACCGCCGGAAAACGCTTTCGGTCAGCCGAATCCGCAGAATGTGCAGGTCATGCCGCGTTCGCAGTTCCAGAACATGGAACTGTCGGAAGGGCTGCTGGTGATCTTCAACGATGCGGCGAATACCGAACTGCCGGGCGTGGTGATAGCGGTGGACGATGATCAGGTCACCGTCGACTTCAATCATCCGCTCTCCGGCAAGACGTTGACCTTCGAAGTGGAAATCTTCGAGGTGAAGGCACTCTGAGCATTGCCAGAGCGCTTGGCCCCGGCACTGTTCGGGGCCTTTTCGTTTATATGTTTCATTGCGCGTAGACACGAGGCACATCATGCAAATCAAACTCGCCAACCCACGTGGCTTCTGTGCCGGGGTGGACCGTGCGATCGAAATCGTCAATCGCGCGCTGGAAGTGTTTGGCCCGCCGATCTACGTGCGCCATGAAGTCGTTCATAACAAATTCGTCGTCGAAGACCTGCGCAGCCGTGGTGCGATCTTCGTCGAAGAGCTCGATCAGGTGCCGGACGACGTCATCGTGATTTTCAGTGCCCACGGCGTGTCGCAGGCGGTGCGCACCGAGGCGGCAGGCCGTGGTCTGAAGGTGTTCGACGCCACGTGTCCGCTGGTGACCAAAGTGCATATCGAGGTCGCACGCTATAGCCGTGACGGCCGCGAGTGCATCCTGATTGGTCACGCCGGCCACCCTGAGGTCGAGGGCACGATGGGGCAGTACGATGCCAGCAATGGTGGCGCGATCTATTTGGTCGAAGACGAAGCGGACGTCGCCAATCTCCAGGTGAGCAATCCCGAGAACCTGGCTTTCGTGACCCAGACCACGCTGTCGATGGACGATACCAGCCGTGTGATCGACGCCTTGCGCACACGATTCCCGGCCATTGGTGGCCCGCGCAAGGACGACATCTGTTACGCCACCCAAAACCGCCAGGACGCGGTCAAGGTATTGGCCGATGAGTGTGACGTGGTGCTGGTGGTCGGCAGCCCGAACAGCTCCAACTCCAATCGCCTGCGTGAACTGGCTGAACGCATGTCGACCCCGGCCTATCTGATCGATGGCGCCGAAGACATGCAGCGCAGCTGGTTCGACGGCGTTGGACGCATCGGCATTACTGCCGGTGCTTCGGCGCCTGAAGTGCTGGTGCGTGGCGTGATCCAGCAGCTGCACGCCTGGGGAGCTACCGGCGAAGACGAGTTGGCCGGGCGCGAGGAAAACATCACCTTCTCGATGCCCAAGGAATTGCGCGTCAAGTCGCTGCTGTAATCCGGTCACTCCGTAACCGCATCATGCACAGGGCTCGCTGCCGAATCCTTCGGATCGCAGCGTGACCCTGCCGGTCACCGCAATCGCCAACTGATAGCGACTGGCGGGTGCGTCTTTGAGGCACACCGCCAGTGTCCCGTTGGCGTTGTTCAGCAGCCGCCCCGTGTTATCGAAACCAATGCGCACGGCCACCTTGGTGTTGCCGACCACCCTGACGTTGCGGTGGCTGGCGAACTCGGCGAGCGACAGCTCACCCTCGTCCCTGAACTGGTTGCGGTTGCTGTCGACGAACACATTCCAGCCTCGGCTCCAGTCATTTTCCAGCGCCTGCATCACCACCGGCTGACTGCGCAGAATCGCCTCTGTGCGAGCCATTCGCAGCCCGCTGGCCAGTTGCTGAGCGATGTCCTGACGTCGCTGTGAGTCGATCAATTGGCCGAAGGCGGGGATCGCCAGGGTCGCGACGATGGCGACAATCACCAACCCAGCCAGCAGTTCAATCAGCGTCAATCCTTGCTGTTTCACGAGCGTCTTCCGTTGAGTGCGCCGCCCAAGGAAACACCCCATCAGCCGCGCTGACAACCGGGTCGATTGTCAGCCGGTATGTCCGCAAGGCGCCGTTACACATCCTCCGGGCAAACCGCCGCGCATCGTCTTCACTGTTGGCTGCAAAGCGGACGGCAGAGGTGGGCGATGGCAGGGAAGGCGATGCAATCAGGCATGACACTGATCGAAGTGATGGTCGCGCTGTTGATCTTCAGCGTTGGCATTTTGGGTGTGGCGATGCTGCAGCTCAGCGCGCTGAAGTACACCGACAGCTCGATGCGCAGCCTGCACGTCAGCTTCATCGCCCATGATCTTTTCGAGCGCATCCGTGCCAACTCTCGAAGCAGTTACGCGCTGGCTTCGCTGAGTCAGGCGCCAACGTCCGGCAGTCTCGCCGTCCCTCGACAGCAAGACTTGTACGACTTCGCTACACAGTTGAAGCGCGCCGTCGGTGACGACGCCGAGGCATCAATTGCGGTAGCGGGATCGAGCGTGACCCTCACATTGAAGTGGGACGATTCCCGTGCCAGCCAGGAGGCTGCACAGAAGCAAACGCTCACGCTGAGCGCTGATGTCTCTGCCCAGCGGGGGCCACGACCATGAAGCGTCTGGAGAAGGGCTTTGGCCTCGTCGAAGTGATGCTGGCGCTGGTGCTGGGATTGGTGATGTCGCTGGCCTTGGCGCAGATATTCATCAGTTCGAAGAGCAGCTATGCCAGTCAGACATCGTCCGCCAGCCTGCAGGAGGACGCGCGATTTGTGCTCAGCAAAATGGTCCAGGAAGTGCAGTTGGTAGGAATGTTCGGCTGTTTGGGGAAAGTCGACGACGCCAGTGTCGGCACTGGCTTCTCCAAGGCGTTTGAGGAGCCGATCCACTGGGACGCCAGCTCGCAGACATTGAGTCTCGCCACGGCCGGAACCGGGGAGGGTGGCGGCTGGTCGACCTGGGTCATTCACACCGACTGCGTGTCATCCGCCACCGCGTACTCCAACGGCCGAGCGCCCCGACTTGCCGCGGATGAAACAGCGTTGCCCGTTCACCGGCAGGTCTATCGCTTCAACAAGGCGCGCAATGAACTTTCGCTGAACGGCCAGCCTCTGGTCAGTAACGTGCGGGCGTTCAGCGTGCTGTTCGGTGTTGCCGGCTCGACCAGTGACCGGTCAATCGCCCGATATGACGCCACTGCCGAGCCCTCGCTGATCCGCAGTGTGCGATTGACTCTGACCCTGTTCGACCCCGCAGACCGAGCCCAGGAACAGACCATTGATGTTGTCGCCGCCATCCGTAATCGACTGGGGTGAACGCATGAACGTGAATGCACAACGTGGGGCTGTGTTGATCGCTAGTTTGGTGTTCCTGTTGTTGCTGACCCTGTTGGCCACATCATCGATGCAGAACGCTACGCTCCAGGAAAAAGTGGCCGGCACGCTCAAGCGACGCGATGCATCGTTTCAGTCTGCCGAGACAGCCTTGCGTATTGCGGAAGCGAAAATCATGGCACCGGGGTTTTCCCAGTCGCCCTGTTCGTCATCTGCGAGCTGCCTGCCACCGCCTGAAGCGCTGACACTCTCCAGTAGCGGAACGGGCGGGGACTCGGGTGTGAGTTGGGTCGCAACACGCGGTGGCTTCTACGGTATTCAGCATGTCGGCAAAACTGATCAACCAGCAGGTGGCGGAGACGGTCAGCTCTGGAGTTTGTACCGCGTGACCGCTGTTGGTATTGAGGGCGACTCACGCACCGTGCTCGAAAGCATCCACACCCAGGAGCGTCGTGTCATGTGGCGGCAGCGGCGATGAATAGACGAACCGCGGGCTTAACCCTGATCGAACTGCTGATTGCCGTCGCCATCGTCGCGATTCTCGCCGCCGTCGCCTACCCGCAGTACAGCGAATACACCCGGAAAGCCCGCCGCTCGGAGATCGCTGGGGTGCTGGTTGAAGAGGCGCAGAAGCTGGAGCGGTTTCATTCGCGGGCAGGGCAGTACTCGGACGTCAGCGGGCCTCCGGCGTTTAGTCACGTGGTGTCGGTGGGGAATGCGTTTTATCGGATAGGGGCTGAGCGCAAGGAGCGAACGTTCACACTGACCGCGTCCCCGATTGGCGGGGGGATGATGGCAGGCGATGCGTGTGGGAGTTTTGTGCTGGAAAACACTGGCAGGCGCGACAATCTCGGGATGTCGGGGCCTGCCAGTGTGTCGGGGTGTTGGGGGCGCTGAAGTGACTTAGGTCGGCTAAGGCGCCGCAGGTCAGGGCGTTCGTCCGTCGAAAACAGCCACACATCCCCCCGGTAAATATTGAAACAACCGGTTGCTATATAGTTTCTCCATTAAGGAGAGATTAAATGGCTAAAGGGTGTCGGGGTTTTACGCTGGTCGAGTTGCTGGTGACCATCACATTGGTCGGCATCCTCGCCGCGATCGCCGTTCCGAGTTTCAGCACGGCGATTCAAAACACCAAGGCCGATACCGAGGTAAGCGACTTTCAGCGTTTCCTTAATTACGCCCGCCAACAGGCCATCAACAGTGGCACTGTCATTCGTATCACGCCATCGGTGGCGGGTGCTGCCTGGAATACGCAGCTGAGTGCCATTGATCCTGCGGCAACGGCGCCGATTCCCATTCTGCGAGTTTTGCCGGCGATGGATTCTGCATCAGTGCTTACAGTGAGCGGAAATCCTACTGCGATCGACTTCAACAACCTGGGGGGGTTGGCCGCACCAGTGCCGACGGCGGCTGCTGCCGTAAGCGTCACCTATACACGCGGCACCATCACCCGAGTGATCAACATATGCCTGAGCGGTCGTATCGTATTGGGTGGATGCTGATGAACGAACGGATGGGTTATAAGCAACAGGGCACGACGCTGATTGAAGTATTGGTCGCCCTGCTTGTACTGGCCATTGGGCTGTTGGGTGCGGCAGCGCTTCAGTTGAATGCGCTGAAATACACCGACAGTTCAAGGCTCAGCAGCCAGGCAAGCTTTATCGCGTACGACATGATGGACCGCATACGCGCCAATCCTGATGCTGACTATAGTTTGACTTCCCTGGCGGCGGTGACTTCTGGCCCCAATCTGACTGTTCCGCGCACGCAGGATCTCTACGACTTCAAGACCAATATCCAAACTCTCGACCCCGTCACGGGCGATGGGACCATTACGGTGGATCCGACGTATAAGAGGCTGGTCACCATTACGGTGACCTGGAGTGATGCCCGGGCCGCCAACCCGGCAACTCCCTTGCAGACCTTTACTGTGAAGAGTCGTGTGGCGATAGACGCGAAGGTGACGCAATGAAGCACCGCGCCAGGGGCTTCGGCCTGATCGAGATCATGATCTCGCTGCTATTGGGTTTGCTTATAGTGGCGGGTGTTATTCAGATTTTCATTTCAGCCAAGAACACCTATCTGTCACAGAACGCCTCGGCGGTCATGCAAGAGGATGCACGTTTCATCCTCACCAAGATGGCTCAGGAAATACGCATGGTCGGAATGTTTGGCTGTCTGGCGACGGTCAAAGACTCAAGCGCCAACAGTGACTTCGCCGCTGCGCAAATGACGCCAGTTCGGTGGGATAACGCAACGTCGAAATTGACGCTGGTAACAGCCGACGTGGGAAATAATGGTGGTGTTCCGACCTGGACCGTTGTCTCCGATTGCAAGTCAGGAGCGACCGCTCGGACCGGAACGGCCATCCCTGCCGCCACCGAATTAGCATTTCCAATACGCCAACTCGTCTACCAGTTTGCGAATAAGCAGTTACTTCTTGGGGGGGCTGTCATCGTCAATAACGTGAATGACTTCTCGGTGATGTTTGGTACTGCCAATACGGCGTCGGACACAACGGTTACAGCGTACACCGCGACGCCCGCCAGCATGGCTACGGTGCGCAGCGTCAGGCTGACCCTGGAACTGCAGGACGCAACAGGTCGAGTTAAAAACCAGAAGTTCAGCGTTATGACCGCTTTACGTAACCGTCTCTACTAGGTGTTGCCATCTTGAATGTAACCAGACACAGAGGTGTACAACGTACCCGGGCCCGCGAGCGCGGAATGGCGCTTATCGTCAGTCTGGTGTTTCTGTTGCTGCTGACGTTGATCGGGATTTCATCAATGCAGAACGCTACGCTTCAGGAAAAGATGTCCGGCAGCGTCAAGTTCCGCAACGAGTCTTTTCAGATTGCGGAGGCGGCTGCGCGTATAGGGGAGTCTGCAGTTCAGGCCACTAATTACAAGCTGGCGACATGCATAAAATGTGCTCCACCTCCGGAAGCTACAAGCGTAACGGGACCGGGTGCCAACAGTACCTCGGGAGTGACCTGGTTCGCGACGACAGGCATGACGGGAGGTTTGTGGGCTGTCCAGAAAATCGCCACAACCAAGGACCCGGTTAACATCAATTCTGTGGGGTGGGATGAAAGTAAGTCGTGGACGCTTTATCGCATCACAGGCGTTGGCATCTCTGGTAACTCACGAACTGTAGTGGAAAGTATCTATGCCAAACGTTGAGTGGTGTCGCAGGGCAAGGCTTTATCTGGGCCAGTTGATGATGGGCGTACTGTTGGGGCTTTATGGCTCGGCCACCGCCTTCGCTGCTTTCGTGCCATCGGACTCCCCCTTGTTAACCGTAGGGTCGGTCACGCCCAACGTCATGCTGTTGGTAGATGACTCCGGGAGTATGAACAGCATCATCTGGGCGTCAGGGTTCGATCCCAATGCGAACCCGGGGCAAGTGTACAACTGCAGTTCGGACTCTAACTGCCTCTTCATCAATGCCCTGGATATGACGGACACCAACTTTTTTGTAGGAAACCTGCGCGGGGGGGGATGTGGTTTTGGGTACGATGGCTTTTATAAAGCCTCAACCGGCAGCGTCGTTTGTCTCAAGCTGCCCGACCCCGTGGGAAACGGGGATACCCGGTATACCACCGCTTACATCAGCTATTTGATTTCTGCGACGTCTGCATCCAGAAAAGACTACACAGATGGAACGGTCCCCAACGATTACCGAATCAACGTCGCTCGGACGGTGTCCGCGGCGCTAGTCGCCAGCAACCGAAATCTGCGAATAGGCTTAGCTACCTTCAATCCCCCAACGACCGGTAACCCTGGGCCCGGCGGCAATATCGCCAGAGCGATTAGCGACTTATCACAGACCACTTCCACAACGTCCAGCCAAGCCACCACCAACTACAACGCACTGATTTCTTCTATCAACGGCCTCGCAGCAATCGCGAATACGCCACTGGCTGAAACGTATTACGAAGTGACCCGCTATTTTCGTGGCATGGCGCCTTATTACAACACCACGCCTACCACCTACACGAGCCCCATTCAGTACCGGTGTCAGCGCAACTATGGCGTCGTTATCACCGACGGGCTGCCGACTTATGATCGAACTTTCCCCACTAATGATCCGCTAGGTGGTGCAAGCCTTCCCAACTGGGACGGCAAGAATAACGATGGTGATAACCTCAATGGCGATGGAGAGGGTGACACCCTTTACCTGGACGATATCGCGAAATTCGCCTACGACATCGATATGCGAACGGGCGGGACCGATGCCTCCAATAAGGGGTGGGATGCCACCGATTTCCCCAAGCAGAACATGTTTACCTACACAGTTGGATTCACAGCCGCTAATGCCATGCTTTCCGACGCAGCGGTTTACGGAAAGGGTATCTACTATCAAGCGACTGACAGTGCGGGTTTGAATACGGCCTTGTCAGCAGCCCTGAATGACATCACCTCCCGTGCAGGAACCGGGGGAGGTGTAGCGTCGAATTCACCCACACTGTCGAGCTCATCGGTTTATTTCCAGACCCAATACGATCCGACTGACTGGCGGGGCACAATCAAGGCTTCGGCAATTTTGGCTGATGGAACCGTAAACACCGCATCGCCTATCTGGTCCACCGACAAACAAATCGTTCCGGGCATTACAGCTACTTACGAGTCCTGGAACTCCCTGACCAATGCCGTTATTCCGTTGTCCTTTCCAAGCTTTTCATTGCCCCAACAGACCGTGCTCAACGCCAATCTGCCGCTTGGGATTTCTGGGCTGGATTTAGTGCAATGGAGTAAAGGGACGAACAAGACAGGATTGAAAACGCGTACGGTGTTGCTCGGTGATGTGATCAACTCGCCCTTGACGTACGCCTCACCTACGGACAACCCAGCGTCGGACCCTGCCTCTGATAATAGCTATTCCACGTATTTGGATATCAAATCAAACTCAATGAGTCCCTCCCTCGTGGTCAACGCCAATGATGGGTTGGTCAACGTGATCGACCCGTCGACGGGTAACAGGCTTTATGGGTACATGCCATCCACCGTTCTCGCGAACCTGCATTACGTCGCTGACCCTAACTACATCAACGGCGTATCTCACAAATTTTTGGTGGATGGGCAAATTTCCATCGTAGATGTCCAGTTTGCTTCGTCCTGGAAAACTCTAGCCATTGGGGGGACGGGCTCCGGTGGCAAGGGATTTTATGCGCTGCAGCTGTTTAATGCCGGTGCTTCTAATACGGTTAAAGCGCTTTGGGACATCAGCAGCGTTAGCACAGGTTTTGCCAACATGGGGTACGCGTATGCCAAACCGGAGGTGGCTCAACTGCCAGACGGCCGATGGGCAGCATTCATCTCTAATGGCTATGGCAGCACCAATGGCGTGGCGTCACTCTTTGTAGTTGATGTCAGCAATGGGGCTCTGATAAGAGAGATCGCCGTCGATACCTCAGGCAACAATGGATTGTCTTCAGTCAAGTTACGCGTCAATGCACAGAGTGTTGTTCAGTACGCTTATGGCGGTGATTTGAAGGGTCAGATGTGGAAGTTTGACTTCACGGGGCAAACCTCATCCACCTGGAAAGTAGGGCTGGGTGGAAGTCCACTGTTCACTGCCTCAGGAGGGGCGAATCAGCCGATCACTGCTCAGCCGGTCGTGGGAAATAATCCGAACGGCGGCAAGATGGTTTATTTTGGCACGGGCAAATTGCTCGAAACCGCGGACAAGACCACAACCGCGACTCAAGCGTTTTATGCGGTCTGGGACAATGACGGGACGGGTGCCAACTATCGCGAAAGCGACCTTGTAGCGCAGGCTATAAATGGGGTCTCAAGCGGAGCTTCTGGGCAGTTTTTTACCACTACCCAAAATGATGTGAATTATGCAGCCAAGAAAGGCTTCTACCTTCCGTTGATCTATAACACCGTCGCGACGGGGGAGCGTGTCATCTATCCGGCGACACTCGCGTTCGGCCGGGTTCGATTTACCACGGCTATCGTCGACACAGGTGATCCATGTTCAAGCTCTGGATCGGGTAGATATGCTGAACTTGATGCATTAAGCGGGCGGATGCTTAGCTATCCGGTTCTGGATACAAACGGTGATGGGCAGGTCAACAGCGCTGACGCTAATTCAAGCGGTATCCTGATAAGCGGTGGCGTGCCTAACGCAGCCGTTACGCTTGATAAAGAGAACGGCAATCAAGCAATTCCTTTGGGCGGTTTAGGTACCCCTCAAACCATCACTGATTTGGGCGGGGTGTCAAACCGACGCATCATGTGGCGACAGATCAGATGAGGAAAGAAAAAATGATGGGCAGTAAAACGAAGGGATTCACGCTTATAGAGCTGATGATCGTGGTCGCCATCGTCGGCATTCTGGCGGCGATCGCTTACCCCAGTTATACCGAGTACGTGCGGCGCACTCACCGGACCGAAATAGCCGGAATCCTGATGGAGCAAAGCCAGGTGCTGGAGCGTTACTTCACAAAGACCGGTAGCTATAAAGACGCGACGGTGCCAGTCTCCAACGACTGGTACAAAGTTGCGTTAGTATCCGACGCAACAACCTTTACCTTGACGGCAACACCCATTCCCGCCTCCATGATGAACGGCGACAAGTGCGGCATCTTCACTATCTTCAATACCGGCATCCGCACTAACTCCACCGGGCTGTCGAACAAAGACTGTTGGGGCCGTTGAATCCATGTACCTGAGCAAGCCGTGGCCGTTGTGCTAAATCAAGACATAGTCATCATCGGCGGCGGCGTCATCGGCCTCCTGACCGCCTTCAACCTCGCCTCCAAAGTCCGAAGCGTCACGCTGCTCGACCGCTCGGAAGTCGGTCAGGAGTCTTCATGGGCCGGCGGCGGCATCGTGTCCCCGCTTTACCCGTGGCGCTACAGGCCCGCCGTAACGGCACTCTCGCACTGGTCGCAGGATTTTTACCCACAGCTCGCCGAGCGCTTGCTGGCAATGACCGGCATCGATCCGCAAGTCCACAAGACCGGCCTTTACTGGCTGGATCTAGACGACGAAGCAGAGGCGCTCGAATGGGCATCGCGTCTGAATCGTCCGCTGACATCGGTGGATATTTCTTCGGTGTACGACGCCGTCCCCGTCATGGGCGGTGGCTACTCACGTGCAGTGCACATGGCCGACGTCGCCAACGTCCGCAACCCGCGTCTGGTCAAGTCGCTGAAGGCTGCGTTATTGGCGTTGCCCAATGTGGTCATTCGAGAGCACTGCCAGGTCATCGACTTCCTGCGCGAGGGTGATCGCGTACTGGGTGTCACGACAGACGAGGGCGATGTGCTCGGCGACAGCGTGGTGCTGGCGGCAGGTGCATGGAGCGGCGATCTGCTCGGCAAACTGGGGCTGGCGCTGCCCGTTGAGCCGGTCAAAGGGCAGATGATTCTCTACAAGTGCGATGCCGACTTTCTGCCGAGCATGATCCTCGCCAAGGGTCGTTACGCGATTCCCCGGCGTGACGGGCATATCCTCATTGGCAGCACGCTCGAGCACGAAGGGTTTGATAAGACGCCCACCGAAAATGCCCTGGAAAGCCTGAAAGCCTCGGCGGTGGAATTGATTCCCGCTCTGGCTGACGCACAGGTGGTCGGGCATTGGGCAGGGTTGCGGCCGGGCTCGCCTGACGGCATTCCTTTCATCGGGCCGGTGCCGAATCATCAAGGCTTGTGGTTGAACTGCGGCCACTACCGCAACGGCCTGGTACTGGCGCCGGCCTCGTGTCAGTTGCTGACGGATTTGCTGGTGGGGGATGAGCCGATTATCGATGACGCGCCGTATGCGCCTGCGGGAAGGTTTAACGCTTGAGGGGTTCAGCCGGATAACAGGTCCCAAAAAGGGAACGATCGGTCCCTTTTTGGGACCTGTCCAGCGCCGCGGAACCCGTCACTCCAGCCCAAGCTTCTTCAACCGATAACGCATCGACCTGAACGTCAAATTCAAACGCTGCGCCGCAGCCGTGCGATTCCAGCGGGTTTCCTCCAGCGCCTGCAGGATGAGCTTGCGCTCGATGCTTTCCAGATAGTCTTCCAGGTTATCGATGTCGGCCAGGCTCGGACCGTCCTGCTCGGTAGGCCTTGACGGTTCGGCCAGGCGCAGGTCTGCGGTATTGATCTGGTCGTCTTCGCACAGCGTGTAGGCCCGCTCAAGCATGTTTTCCAGCTCGCGCACGTTGCCGGGAAAGCGGTAGCCCTTGAGGGCCGCCAGCGCGTGGGGAGGGAGGACGGTGGCAGGTTCGCCAGCGGATTCCGTCAGGCGGCGCAGCACGCTGTTGGCGATCTCTTCGATATCCTCGCGGCGTTCGCGCAGGGGCGGTACGCGCAGCTCGATGACGTTCAGCCGGTAGTACAAATCCTGACGGAAACGCCCGGCGGCCACTTCCTGATTGAGGTCCTTGTGGGTGGCGCACAGCACGCGAACATCCACCACTTGCTCCTGCTGGCCGCCAATCGCGCGGACGGATTTTTCCTGGATCGCGCGGAGCAGTTTCACCTGCATCGCCAGCGGCAGGTCAGCCACTTCATCGAGAAACAGCGTCCCGCCGTTGGCGACCTGAAACAGCCCGGGCTTGTCTTCGTGGGCGCCGGTGAAGCTGCCTTTGCGATGTCCGAAGAATTCACTTTCCATCAGCTCTGACGGGATCGCGCCACAGTTGACCGGCACGAACGGCTGCTCGGCGCGCGGGCCTTGCTCATGAATAAGCCGGGCCACCAGCTCCTTGCCGCTGCCTGATTCGCCGCTGATGTAAATCGGCGCCTGGCTGCGCGCCAATTTGGCGATCTGCTTGCGTAGCGACTGCATCGGCGGAGAGCTGCCCAGCAGGCGATGGTCGATGCGGTTGTCTTCGGCAGGCGCTAGGCGCAGGCGCAAGGCACTGGTCACCAACTCACGCAACCGCGTCAGGTCGACCGGCTTGGTCAGGAAGTCGAACGCGCCGGCTTTCAGGGCATGGATCGCCGTGTCGAGGCTGCCGTGGGCGGTGATCATCGCCACCGGCACCTGGTTGTGGCGCTTCTGAATGTGCTGCACCAGTTCCAGGCCATTGCCATCGGGCAGGCGCATGTCGGTCAGGCACAGGTCAAACGCCTCGCGCGCCAGCCACTCTTGGGCTTCCTTGACGTTTCGCGCGCTGCGGGTGTCCAGTTTCATCCGTCCAAGCGTGATTTCCAGCAACTCACGAATGTCCGGCTCATCGTCGACGATCAGGATCTTTTGCCGTTGGCTCATGTTCAGCTCAGCTTGAACGGATGGGCGAAGGTAATTCGCATGCAGCTTCCGCCACCTTCCCGTGGAATGTAGTTGAGGCTCGCCTGATTGCTTTCGCACAACTCGCGCGACAGGTACAGGCCCAAGCCGGTTCCTTTGCTTTCGGTGGTGAAGAAGGGTTCGAAGATTTTCGGAAGATGCTCTTCGGCAACGCCCGGCCCGTCGTCGATGACCTCCAGCGTCGGCAGCTCACTGAACGGTGCTTGAAACAACCTGAGCCAGACTTGCGCCTGTTCGTGCCGCTGGCCGCTGTAGCGCAACCCGTTTTGCAGCAGATTGCTCATCACTTGCTGCAACTGCTCGGCGTCCATCTGCGTACTGAGCACGCCGGGGCCGATGTCCAGGTGCACGGCCTGATTAGCGGTCAGCTCGTCGCGCAGGTTCCGGACGAACGCCTCAAGCCACTGCTTGAGATCCAGCAGATGGGGTTCGGTCTGACGTCGACGAGACAACTGCAGAACGTTCTCGATCACCAGATTCATCCGCCGCGATTGATCGTGAATGATCTGACTGAGACGCCGGTCCGGAGCGGTCAGTTCCTCGGATTCCAGCAGCAGCTGGGCGGCATGACTGATGGCGCCCAGCGGGTTGCGGATCTCGTGGGCGATACCGGCGGTCAGTCTGCCCAAGGCGGCGAGTTTGAGCTGCTGGGCCTGTTGGGAAATCTGGGAAAGGTCGTCGAGAAACACCAGCGTGTGGCGATGACTGCCGCGCGTCAGTGCGATGAAACCCGGACGCAGCACCGGGCCAATGGCCGAGGTGGTGATGCTGCGCGGTGCCATCGACGGATTGGTTGTCCATTGACCCAGACGCTCTACCAGTTGCGGCGAATACGCGTCGACGATTTCGCCCAGCAAGCGCTCGTGCCCCAAGAGATTCAGCGCGCTCTGGTTGGCGAGCAGCACTTTGTGATCCTCGTCGAGCACCAGGATGCCGGTCCGCATGCGTTGCAGGATCAGCGCATTGAGCTCTTCAAGGTTGTCGACGTCAGCGGCGCGACGTTCGGCGATGTCTTCGCTGAGCTGAAGTCGTCGTGCGAGGGCCTGTACCAGCAACGCCGCCGCGAAGCACAGAGCGCCCAGCGAGCCGGCCTGCACGAAATGATTAGCCGCTGAAGGCTTGTGATAGCTGATGTAGAAGGTCAGATAAATGATGCCGATGGCTGACAGCGCGGCAATCAGCAGCCCGGTTCGCTTGCGCAGCAATACATTGCTGATCGCCACCGAAGCAATGATCAGGTTGCCAATGCCGCTCGGTGCACCGCCCCCGGCGTAGAACAGTGCGGCCAGCATCAGCGTGTCGGCCATGGCCAGAGAGAACAGTTGCCCCTGACGGCTCGGGCGCTCCAGCAGCACCACCACCAGAATGTTGAACACCAGATACAGCCAGCAGCCGATGCGGAACAGCTCGATATCGGCCAGCTCCAGCAGTTCGGCATCCAGGCTGCTGGAGATCAGCAGCACCAGCAGCACACCAATGCTCAGACGGTACAGGTGATACAGCCGCAATATGCGCTGGGCCTGAGGCGTCGTCAGCGAAAGGCTGTCAGCGGTCACGTGCAGCGGGGCCCTGCAAACGGTGCGCTTCGGTGCAATACCATCGCTGGTCCTGGCTTAGCGCGCGATCGCGGAGGACATGCACGCCACATTGCGCGCAACGCACCATGGGCGCGGCATCGAGTTCCGGCGTTGCGGGTTTCGGGCGTGGGGCAGGGCCTTTCACCAAGCGTTTGAAAAACCAGATGGCCGCCGCGATCAGGGCGATCCACATAATCAAGCGAATCATGTCTGTCAGCTTATGAAGTGAAGAGCGCGCAGTGTAGCCAAGCGGGTGTCGGCCGCACAGTCATCTCCATCGCCGTATGCTGTCGGAAAACGGTCAGGCATTAAAAAAGGCCCCTAAGGGCCTCTTTTAGTTGACGTATGGCGGTGACTGGATCAGTCGAACAGGCCAAAGGTCATGTAGCTGAAGATCGAGCGGCTTTTCGGCGTGCCGTCATCGTCAGTGTTTTTCGTCTCTTCGTCAGCCGACTGGTTTTCAGGCAGCAAGTCGGCAGGGATGGCTTCCTTGGCATCCTGATACTGCTTGATCACGTCCTGGTTGGCGCGGGTTTGTCCTGGCGGCAGCGGCGGACGGCTTTCGATCAGGCCCAGCGTCGCCTTGGACAACCACGAGCGGTTGTCGGCTTCTGCCGTGCGCGCTTCAAACTTGCCGTCGACCAGTTGCGGGTGATCCGGGTAGTTGGTTTTCAGGACTTGCAGGCTGGTGTCAGCCAGGTCGTCCAGGTGCAGACGCTGATAGGCCTCGACCATGACCGCCAGGCCGTCACCGACCGATGGTGTTTCCTGGAAGTTTTCGACCACGTAGCGACCACGGTTGGCCGCTGCCACGTAGGCCTGACGGGTCAGGTAGTAGTCGGCAACGTGAATCTCGTAGGCCGCCAGCAGGTTGCGCAGGTAAATCATGCGCTGCTTGGCGTCAGGGGCGTAGCGACTGTTCGGGTAGCGGCTGGTCAGCTGGGCGAACTCGTTATACGAATCGCGAGCGGCGCCCGGGTCACGCTTGGTCTGATCCAGTGGCAGGAAGCGGGCGATGATGCCGACGTCCTGGTCGAACGAGGTCAGGCCCTTGAGGTAGTAGGCGTAGTCCACGTTCGGGTGTTGCGGATGCAGACGAATGAAACGCTCGGCCGCCGACTTGGCAGCTTCGGGCTCGCCATTCTTGTAGTTGGCGTAGATCAGCTCAAGTTGCGCCTGGTCAGCGTAGCGACCGAACGGATAACGCGACTCCAGCGCCTTGAGCTTCTCGGTGGCGCTGTTATAGCTGTTGTTGTCCAGATCGGCCTGCGCCTGCTGGTACAGCTCGACTTCACTGAGGTTTTCGTCGATGACTTCTTTCTTCGAAGAACAGGCAACAGTAAGTCCGAGGATGGCTATCAGCAGCAGGTGTTTCACTTGCATGGCGGCTTGCGTCCCTATAACGGCCTGCTGTCTTGCGCAGGACCGTCCTGTTATGATGGGCGCCCCGTGGAACCCCCGGGACAAAAGACGCCGTATTTAACCACAAGCGCACAGCCGAAACCAAAGGCCAGTGCCACCTCCTAGTTTGAGCATGTCTGAGATCATAGAACTCCGCGCAGAGGTGCCGTCCGAATTGGGCGGTCAACGCCTCGACCAAGTCGCCGCCCAACTATTCGCAGAGCACTCGCGCTCGCGCCTTTCCGCCTGGATCAAAGACGGCCGCCTGACTGTGGACGGAGGCGTTTTGCGCCCGCGTGACATCGTGCATGGCGGCGCCGTTCTGCTCCTCAAAGCCGAGCAGGAAGCCCAGGGCGAGTGGATCGCGCAGGACATCGAGCTCGACATCGTCTACGAAGACGACCAGATCCTGGTGATCAACAAGCCGTCCGGCCTGGTTGTGCATCCGGCAGCAGGTCACGCTGACGGCACCCTGCTCAATGCCTTGCTGCACCATGTGCCGGACATCATCAATGTCCCGCGTGCCGGCATCGTGCACCGTCTGGACAAAGACACCACCGGTCTGATGGTGGTCGCCAAGACCATTCAGGCGCAGACCCAGCTGGTCACCCAGCTGCAGAACCGCAGCGTCAGCCGCATCTATGAGTGCATCGTCATCGGCGTGGTGACTGCCGGCGGCAAGATCAACGCGCCGATCGGTCGTCACGGCCAGCAGCGTCAGCGCATGGCGGTCATGGAAGGCGGCAAGCCTGCGGTCAGCCATTACCGGGTTCTGGAGCGTTTCCGTTCGCACACCCACGTGCGGGTCAAGCTTGAAACCGGGCGTACCCACCAGATTCGGGTGCACATGGCCCACATCAACTTCCCGCTGGTCGGCGATCCTGCCTACGGTGGTCGCTTCCGGATTCCACCTGCGGCCAACGTCAACATGGTCGAATCGCTGAAACATTTCCCGCGTCAGGCGCTGCATGCGCGTTTCCTTGAACTTGATCATCCGACGACCGGTAAGCGAATGAGCTGGGAATCGCCGCTGCCGGACGACTTTGTCTGGCTGCTGACCCTGCTCAAGCAAGACCGCGAAGCGTTCATCGGATGACTGAGCGCGTGGCGGACTGGCTGACTCCCGACTGGCCTGCGCCGGCCGGTGTCAAAGCGTGCGTCACGACGCGTTCGGGCGGTGTCAGTGTGGCGCCGTTCGACAGCTTCAATCTCGGTGATCACGTTGACGATGATCCAGCAGCCGTTGCTCATAACCGTTCGGCACTGACCGCGCAGCTGAACATTCAGCCTGCATGGCTGAAGCAGGTTCACGGGGTTGATGTCGTCGAGGCCGCGCCGGCAGAAGTACTTGAGGCGGACGCCAGCTGGAGCAGAACCCCGGGCGTTGCATGCACCATCATGACGGCTGATTGCTTGCCGGCGCTTTTCTGCAATAAAGCAGGTACTCAGGTTGCCGCTGCCCACGCGGGCTGGCGCGGTCTGGCGGCGGGCGTGCTTGAGGCGACTGTGGACAGTTTTGCCGATGCATCATCTGACCTCCTTGTCTGGCTTGGCCCTGCCATCGGGCCGCAGGCGTTCGAAGTCGGTCCCGAAGTGCGCGAAGCCTTTATGGACACGCACCCCGAGGCGATCCAGGCGTTTGTACCCAGCGCCAACGCCGGCAAATTCATGGCCGACATCTACCAGTTGGCGCGCATTCGTCTGGCATCCCACGGCGTGACGGCGGTGTACGGCGGAGGCCTTTCGACCTACAACGATGAGCGCTTCTTCTCCTATCGTCGTGGCGCACGTACAGGACGGTTCGCTTCGCTTGTCTGGATCGAAGCTCGGTAGCCTCCACCGCTCCACTAATTCCTCCTGAATCCTCTCCTTCAAGCTAATGTTGACCCATGTCAACCAGTGCGCGCTTGAATCCTGCCTAATCGACCGCATCTAAAGAACCATCTGGCAGGTTTTCTTTATTAGGTGTGTTCATTGCTCCGGCCTGCCCATATAGGAAGGTGACGAATGCGTATTGACCGTTTAACCAGCAAATTACAACTCGCTCTATCAGATTCCCAATCACTGGCGGTGGGCCTTGACCACCCGGCTATTGAGCCCGCGCACCTGATGCAGGCACTGCTTGAGCAGCAGGGCGGTTCGATCAAGCCTTTGCTCCTGCAGGTGGGCTTCGACATCAACAGCCTGCGCACCGCGCTGACCAAAGAGCTCGATCAGCTGCCGAAGATCCAGAACCCCACCGGCGACGTGAACATGTCCCAGGATCTGGCGCGCCTGTTGAATCAGGCCGATCGTCTGGCTCAGCAGAAGGGTGATCAGTTCATCTCCAGTGAGCTGGTGCTGCTCGCAGCCATGGACGAAAACAGCAAACTCGGCAAACTGCTGCTGGGTCAGGGCGTCAGCAAGAAAGCGCTGGAAAACGCCATCAGCAACCTGCGTGGCGGCGATGCCGTCAACGACCCGAACGCGGAAGAGTCCCGCCAGGCGCTGGACAAGTACACCGTTGACCTGACCAAGCGCGCCGAGGAAGGCAAGCTCGACCCGGTGATTGGCCGTGACGACGAGATCCGTCGGACCATTCAGGTGCTGCAGCGCCGGACCAAGAACAACCCGGTGCTGATCGGTGAGCCTGGCGTGGGTAAAACCGCCATCGCCGAGGGCCTTGCCCAGCGCATCATCAATGGCGAAGTGCCGGATGGCCTGCGCGGCAAGCGTCTGCTGTCCTTGGACATGGGGGCGCTGATCGCGGGTGCCAAGTTCCGTGGCGAGTTCGAAGAGCGGCTGAAAGGCCTGCTCAATGAACTGTCGAAGCAGGAAGGGCAGATCATTTTGTTCATCGACGAACTGCACACCATGGTTGGTGCCGGCAAGGCCGAGGGCTCGATGGACGCCGGCAACATGCTCAAGCCGGCGCTGGCCCGAGGCGAGCTGCATTGCGTGGGCGCCACGACGCTCAACGAGTACCGCCAATATATAGAGAAGGACGCCGCTCTCGAGCGTCGCTTCCAGAAAGTGCTGGTGGATGAGCCGAGTGAAGAAGACACCATCGCCATTCTGCGCGGCTTGAAAGAGCGCTATGAGGTTCACCACAAGGTGGCGATTACTGACGGTGCGATCATCGCGGCGGCCAAGCTCAGCCATCGGTACATCACCGACCGGCAACTGCCGGACAAAGCGATCGACCTGATCGACGAAGCGGCCAGCCGCATCCGCATGGAGATCGACTCGAAGCCGGAAGTACTCGACCGCCTTGAACGTCGCCTGATCCAGCTGAAGGTAGAAGCGCAGGCGCTGAAGAAAGAAGACGACGAGGCCGCAATCAAGCGCCTGGAAAAACTCCAGGAAGAAATTCAGCGCCTTGAGCGGGAATATGCCGACCTCGAAGAAATCTGGACGTCCGAAAAAGCGGAAGTGACCGGCTCTGCGCAGATTCAGCAGAAGATCGAGCAGTCGCGCCAAGAGCTGGAAGCCGCGCGGCGTAAGGGCGACCTCAATCGCATGGCTGAATTGCAGTACGGGGTCATTCCCGATCTGGAACGCAGCCTGCAGATGGTCGATCAGCACGGTAAGCCGGAAAACCAGTTGCTGCGCAGCAAGGTGACCGAGGAAGAAATTGCCGAAGTCGTGTCCAAATGGACCGGCATTCCGGTGTCGAAGATGCTTGAAGGCGAGCGTGACAAGCTGCTGAAGATGGAAGAGCTGCTGCACCAGCGCGTGATCGGCCAGAACGAAGCGGTCGTCGCGGTGGCCAATGCTGTGCGCCGGTCGCGTGCCGGGCTGTCGGACCCTAATCGTCCGAGCGGCTCGTTCATGTTCCTCGGCCCAACCGGTGTGGGTAAGACCGAGCTGTGCAAGGCGCTGGCGGAATTCCTGTTCGACACCGAAGAGGCCATGGTGCGGATCGACATGTCCGAGTTCATGGAGAAACATTCCGTGGCTCGACTGATCGGCGCACCACCGGGGTATGTCGGGTACGAAGAAGGCGGTTATCTGACCGAAGCGGTTCGCCGCAAGCCTTACTCGGTCATCCTGCTGGACGAAGTCGAGAAAGCGCACCCGGACGTCTTCAACGTCTTGCTGCAAGTGCTTGAGGACGGGCGTCTGACCGACAGCCACGGGCGTACGGTTGATTTCCGTAACACCGTGATCGTCATGACCTCCAACCTGGGCTCGGCTCGCATCCAGGAGCTGGTGGGCGACCGGGAAGGGCAGCGCGCGGCGGTCATGGACGCGCTCACTACGCACTTCCGTCCGGAGTTCATCAACCGGGTGGACGAAGTGGTGATCTTCGAACCGCTGGCCCGCGATCAGATCGCAGGCATCACCGAGATCCAGCTGGGCCGTCTGCGCCAGCGTCTGGCGGAGCGCGATCTGCGTCTGGAGCTTTCCAGCGAGGCGATGGACAAGCTGATCGCCGTCGGCTACGACCCTGTGTACGGCGCACGGCCGCTTAAACGAGCGATCCAGCGCTGGATCGAAAACCCGCTGGCTCAGTTGATCCTGTCGGGTGGCTTCATGCCAGGCACCAGCATCCGAGGCACGGTGCAGGACGACGAGATCGTCTTCGGCTGATCCGCGCTTCTGTATGGAGGCGCAAAGGGCTCTCCAGGTGAGGGCCCTTTTTTATGCGCGGCGATTTATTCGCCGAACGCAGGATTTTCGGGAGCTTGAGGGTGATCCGCAAAAAATTCGCAAATCATTGTCTTGAAAGCAATTTAGAGGGTTGACAGGTGTTTCTGGAAATGTAGAATAGCGCGCCTCAGAGACGTGAACGCAGCGATGCAAACAGGTCGAAGAGGCTGAAAATGCGGTAGGTTCAGTGAGGTAAGTGCCAGATTAATCTGGTGAAGATTTACTGAATTTGTTGTATTGAAGCGCGTCAAACGCTGCATCTGAAATTGATAGATTTGAAAAGATCGTTCCGTGATAGCTCAGTCGGTAGAGCAAATGACTGTTAATCATTGGGTCCCAGGTTCGAGTCCTGGTCACGGAGCCAATTTCAAGAGGTAGTACCGTCGGGGTATAGCGCAGTCCGGTAGCGCGCCTGCTTTGGGAGCAGGATGTCAGGAGTTCGAATCCCCTTACCCCGACCATTTTCGCCTCAGCTGTATCCGGGCAGAAAATACCGCCGAAGCGCCACTCGCGCTGAAGCTACAAAAAAGCGTCCTTCGGGACGCTTTTTTCATTTCTGGCATTTACTGAACCTTGGCTGTGTTCGCCCAGTACGCCTCGATCTGATTCTTCAGGTCATCCGGGATCGGGGCGAAGTCCAGCGAGCGTGCGTGTTCCTGCCCGCTCTCCAGCGTCCAGCGAAAGAAATCCTGAACGGTCTTCTGCCGGTCCGCGTCTTTGGGCTGCTTGTACATCACGATGAACGTCGCGGCGGTAATGGGGTAAGCGTTTTCCCCCGGCGCGTCTAGCATCGACAGGTCAAAATCCTTCGCGCTCTTCCAGTCTGCCGTAGCGGCTGCCGCCTGAAAGCTCTCAGTGCTCGGCGTGACGAATGTGCCGGCAGCGTTCTGCAACAGCCCATAATTCAACTTCTGCTGTTTGACGTAGGCGTACTCGACGTAGCCGATCGAGTTCGGCACCTGCTTCACGTACGTCGCCACGCCTTCGCTGCCTTTGCTGCCCATGCCCACCGGCCACTTGACCGAAGACCCAGCGCCGAGCTGACTCTTCCATTGCGGGCTGACCTTCGCCAGATAACTCACCCAATTGAACGTAGTGCCGGAATCATCCGAGCGATAGGCGACGCTGATTTTCGCGTCAGGCAATGACACGCCCGGGTTCAGGGCGGCGAGGGCCGGATCATTCCATTTGCTGATCTTGCCCAAGTAGATGTCGGCCAGCACCGGGCCCGTGAATTTCAGGGTGCCGGGTTTTATCGAGGCGATGTTGATGACCGGGACGATGCCGCCGATCACCGAAGGGAACTGCTGGAGGCCGAACGTTTGAAGGTCTGCCGAGCTCATCGGGCGGTCAGTCGCGCCGAAATCCACGGCACCTTCCTTGATCAGCGCAATGCCTGCGCCAGAGCCGATGTACTGGTAGTTAACCTTGATCTGGGTTTTCTGGTTGTAGTCAGTCGCCCACTTGTACAGCACCGGATAAATGAATGTGGAGCCCGCGCCGGTAACCTCGGACGCTGCGCCTGCCGTGGCGATCATGGATAGATTGAGCGCAATGCCGAGGCCTGCGGCCAGCATCAGTCGGGAAAGCTGCAACATGGATGACTTCCTGTTATCGAGCGGCATCGGGTGAGATGCGCTGATGGGATCACAGCAAGCAGCACATTTTTATGACAAGGGGTGACAGATTTTCTTCATCGGCAGGTTGATCAATCGCGACGGCCAGGTCGGTTATTTACATGTTGCTCCGGGTGCGGATTCAATAGGGCCGGTATAGACTTCAGGCAGTCTTTCCAGGATCGGCCGTTATATGAAGTCGCCAACTCCTTCATTCGAGCAACAGCGACTTGAAGCGCTGCATCTTCTCGAAGTACTCGACACGCCACCCGAGATCGCGCTGGACCGGATCACGCGTCTGGTGGCGCAAGTGCTGAACGTGCCGATCGCCCTGATATCGCTGGTGGATCAGGACCGCCAGTGGTTCAAGTCCCGCGTGGGGCTTGAAGCGGTGGAGCTGCCCCGGGAGGTCGCGTTCTGTGCCCACGCCATTCTTGAAGCCACCGAGCTTGTGGTGCCCGATGCCATCGAAGACGCGCGGTTCCGCGACAATCAGTTGGTCACCGGCGATCCCCATGTCCGCTTTTATGCTGGCGTGCCCATACGCACCAGCGCGGGCTTTGCAGTAGGCACGCTTTGCGCCATCGACGCGCGTCCCAGAACTCTCACCCCTGACGAGCTCGGCATCCTTCACGATTTGGCCGAAATCGTCAGCCGTGAAATGCAGTTGCGGGAAAACCTGATGCTGGCGCGGTTTCAGAAGAGTCGCTCCGAAGCGATGTTCCAGGCCAGCGAGGCAGGCTATCGCTCGATGTTCGAGCTGGCCTCGGTGGGCATTGCACTGGTCGCGCCGGACGGTGGCTGGATCAGCGTCAACGCCGCACTGTGTGACATCCTCGGCTACGCGTCTGAAGAGCTGAGAGATCTGACGTTTCAGGACATCACTCACCCCGACGATCTGGACAGTGATCTTGAGATGCTGCATCAGCTGAGTGTTGGTCAAATCAACAGCTACCAGATGGAAAAGCGTTACCTACGCAAAAGCGGCTGCGCTGTCTGGGTCAATCTAAGCGTCACGAAGAAGCTCTCGGAGGCGGGCGGGCTGGAATATTTCATCTCGATCATTCAGAACATTCAAGCGCGCAAAGAGCTTGAGCAGGAGGCCCGGCATGATTCGCTGACCGGCCTGCACAATCGTCGCGCGCTGGATGCGCTGTTGCCCATCGCTCAGGCCCGGGCTGACCGCTCCAGATTGCAAATGGCGTTGATGTTCATTGACCTGGATGGGTTCAAAGCCATCAACGACAGTTATGGGCACGATGCCGGTGATGATCTGCTGCGCGCTATTTCCACACGTTTACAGAACTGCATTCGAAGGACCGACAGCCTGGTGCGGCTGGCGGGTGATGAATTCATCGTGATTCTGGAAGGCATTACGCCGGGCGTGGAAGAAGCCCGCGAAGTGGCTCATAAACTCCTCGCCGCGATCGCACAGCCCCTCACGATCAAGGGCGATGTCATTCGCAGCAACGCCAGCATCGGCTTTTCCATGTACGAACCCGGCTCGGGCAAGGCCCCTGACGAACTCATGCGCGAAGCCGACCGCTGGATGTATAAAGCCAAGCATCTGGGTAAAGGCAGGGTAATGCCGTAGCGGGCTGTGGTTCAGCGCGGTGACTCAAGCAAAGCGCCTACGCCTCAAAACCAGACGCATATCCTGCAGCACCACCGCCTTTGTAGGAGCGCGCTTGCCCGCGAAGGCTTACGTACATTCGATAGAGATGCGTCGGGTGTACCAACGCTTTCGCGGGCAAGCGCGCTCCTACGCCTTCGGCAGAAGCGGGGCGGGGTATGCCTGAACTCTGGTGTTTGATTATGGCCGGATGCCGTAGGAGCGTGGCTTGTCCCGCGATCTGCCGGGAACCGGCAGTCAACCAGACGGCACTGTTCCATCGGGTACACAGCATTGGCCAATTTGCTGCCGCTACGCGCCAGATCGCGGGACAAGCCTCGCTCCTACCGAACTTGCATGCGCCGGACATTCAGCGCTTGGCACAGATCATTGTGGGAGCGCGCTTGCCCGCGAAGGCTTACGTACATTCGATAGAGATGCGTCGGGTGTATTAAATCTTTCGCGGGCAAGCGCGCTCCTACGCCTTCGGCAGAAGCGGGGGCGAGATATGACTGGGAAGGTTATTTAAAGCCAGGCCCGCCGCATTGGCGCGGCGGGCCTGCAGGACTCAGCCTTAGTGCAGCTTCATCCGTGGCTCGGTGCCGCGGCCGATTCGGCTACCCAGCATGAGCATCAGCGTGCGGAACATGCCGTAAAGCGCCATCTGGTGCATGCGGTACAGCGAGACGTAGAACATCCGGGCCAGCCAGCCTTCGAGCATGACGCTGCCGGTCAGGTTGCCCATCAGATTGCCGACCGCCGAGAACTTCGACAGCGAAATCAGCGAGCCGTAATCCTGGTAGCGATACTCCGGCAGCGTCCCGCCCTCGATGCGCAGCTTCAGTGATTTCACCAGTAACGACGCCTGTTGATGGGCCGCCTGCGCGCGGGGCGGGACGTTGCGATCGGTGCCTTTTTGCGGGCAGGCCGCGCAGTCACCGAAGGCGAAGATATTATCGTCGCGGGTGGTCTGCAGCGTCGGACGCACTTGCAGCTGATTGATGCGATTGGTCTCAAGACCGGCGATGCCCTCCAGAAATGCCGGAGCGCGGATGCCCGCCGCCCAGACCTTCAGCGTTGCAGGAATCACCTGACCGGTCGCGGTCACCAGGCTGTCAGCCGTCACTTCGCTGACCGCCGAATTGGTCAGCACCGTGACGCCCAGTTTCTCCAGCGTCTTGTGCACCGGGCCGCCAATACGCTCCGGCAGTGCCGGCAGCACGCGTGGCCCGGCCTCGATCACGGTGATGCGCAGGTTTTCCGGCTTGATCTGACCGAGCCCGTAGGCCGCCAGTTCGTGCGCGGCGTTGTGCAGCTCCGCGGCCAGCTCGACACCGGTCGCACCGGCGCCGACGATGGCGACGTTGATCTCTTCGGCCGCATCATTCTGGCTGGCGTGGGCGCGCAGGTAGCGATTGAGCAATTGCTGATGGAAGCGCTCGGCCTGCTTGCGCGTGTCGAGAAACAGGCAGTGCTCAGCCGCGCCTTTGGTGCCGAAATCATTGGTCGTGCTACCCACGGAAATGACCAGCGAGTCGTAATCCAGGCTGCGCGCCGGGACCAACTCGTTACCGTTTTCGTCGAGGGTCTCGGCCAGATGGATCTGCTTGTTCTCGCGGTCCAGCCCGGTCATGCGGCCCATCTGAAACTGAAAATGGTTCCACTTGGCTTGCGCCACGTAGTTCAGCTCATCCTCATAGGAGTTGAGCGAACCGGCGGCCACTTCGTGCAGCAGCGGTTTCCAGATGTGGGTCAGGTTGGCGTCGACCAGCGTGACGCTGGCCTTGCCTTTCTTGCCCAGGGTTTTACCCAGACGGGTAGCCAGTTCCAGACCGCCAGCGCCTCCGCCGACAATCACAATACGATGGGTCATGGGGGTATCTCATAAGGCTTAAGGAATTCTGTGTCAGCGCAATCCGCGCGAGCGCAAGGCAGCTCATAGCGGCAGATCGCGTGGTAAACGGTTCAACGGGCCCGGTCCGAGCACCACCACAAGGAGCGGCCGAAGCCAAAAAGGCCGGCGCTCGACTTGGGCTGGGAGCTCGAAGGTACTCTTCGACACGCGCTGGGTCGGCAGGTTTCAGGCGGCGGATCATTTGAGGCTCTTTATCAATCTTGACCCGGATCAGGAAACGGCGCTGTTGGCTGCGTTAAAGTCCTGGACGCTCGGTTCGATCGGCTCGATACACAAAACGTCATCCAGACGCACGATGCCGCTTTGTATCACCCGCGCGGTGATTCCGCCATGGCCGCGAACGGCCTGAAAAGTACCGTGCCCCAGGCGCTGCTCAAGGCGCGCGCAGGGTTGGCACCAGCCGGTGGTTTCGAAGATTGCCTGGCCGATGCGGAAGCGCCGGTTTTTCAGGCTGAACAGGTTGATGCCGCTGATCACGATGTTGCGTCGCAAATCCTGGGGCAATACCGGGTTGTCCTCGGCCCGCCCCATCAGCGAACTGACCACCGCAAAGTGCTCCCACTGGATCAGCGTCACCTGTCGAGCGTTGCGCGGGCCTGGGCGTGCATGATCGCCTGTCAGGCCGGCTTCGCGGCGGGCCTCCACGGCGTCAAGTTCCACCATCTCGCCACGGGATTCCGGGCGCACGCCGATCCAGCGCACACGCCCGCGCTGGGGTACATCGGCGATCAATTCCTGCAACGGACTCATAAACTGATTCCCACATCAAACACCACGCTACGGCCCAGATTGGTCCGCAGAAAATCCGGAGCGTCCGGATGGGCGAACAATACGCGGGCGAAGGTCGGTCCGACCAGCGAGAGTGATCGCCAGCCCTGACGTAAATACTCGGTGGGCGGTGGAAAGTGGCTGTTCAGGTCCAGCACCTCGCGTTTGAGGCTGGCGAAGGCAATGATGTCCAGCTCGCCCAAATCCAGCCCACGCTCCTTGTAGTTGTGGGCCTTCTTGCGCAGCGTAGGTGCCAGGCGACGAAGCAATTCGGCGGCGGGAATGCGTTTGGGTTTGGCTTCGCGCCGCACCAGTTGGCTGAGGGAAAACGCGCTGCGTCGGCGTTGAAGTTCTTCACGCCACTCATCGTTGAGTCGACGGCCTTCATCCAGAACGAAAAACACTTCAAAACACGCATCGCGAAACAGTACGTCCGGCGGCTCTTGCCCGGCAGGCAAGAAGTCGTCGGTGCGATGGGGAATATTCAGGCCTTGCAGCAATCGTTCGCACACCCAACGTTCGCGCTCCCACTTGCGCGCATTGGACAGAAACGCATTGGCTTGCTCGGCCTGGCTCGTCAAGAGACGCAGATAATCGGAGTCATCCATGGCGCCAAGCTTAACGCTCCGGAGGGGAGAAGAAACACCGGGTTAGATTTAAAGTTGGCTGGTTTGCTCGTGTTTACCCCGTAGGAGCCGGCTTGCTGGCGAATGCGGTGTATCAGTCCCCTTTGATGTATCTGACAGATTGCCTTCGCCAGCGAGCCAGCTCCTACGCATCGAAGTGAGCATTAATGCCATGGGATCCCTCTTAAAACGCTCCGGACTCAACCGACAGCTCAGCCACCAGAAAATCAATGAACGCCCGCGTCTTCATCGGCACTCGCCGGGACGAGGGATACACCGCGTTCACCGTAATTGCCGGCGCCTCCCAATCGCACAGCACCGGCACCAGCCGCCCGTCCGCCACTGCGCGCTCGACGATGAAATTGGGCAGCAATGCGATGCCCATTCCCGCCACCGCGGCCTGCGCCAGAATGTCCCCGTTATTGGCATGCAACGGTCCACTTACCGTCACCCGCTGGGTTTCCTTACCGTTGCATAACTGCAGACTCGCGCCGCTCTGCAGATAGCCGTAGCTCAGGCACTTATGGTTTGCCAGATCCTTGGGCGTTTGCGGCGTGCCTTCGCGGGCCAGGTAATCAGGCGAGGCCACCATGATCCTCGGCGCCGGGGCCAGCGAGCGCGCGATCATCGACGAGTCCGGCAGGCTGGCGATCCGAATCGTTACGTCGAAACCGCCCTTGACCGGATCCACCTGCTGATCGCTCAACACCACCTGCAGCTCGACATTCGGATGCAATTCGTTGAAGCGCGGAATCAGCGGCCCCAGACGACTCAGCCCAAACGACATCGGCGCGTTGACCCGCAATACGCCGCGTATCTCGCCCATGCCGGTCCGCGCCCGTTGCTCGGCTTCGTCCAGCGATGCGATGACATCCCGGCACGCGTCGTAGTACTCGGCGCCCGCTTCGGTCAGATGCAGGCTGCGCGTGGTGCGTTGCAACAGCTGCACGCCGATGGCTTCTTCCAGCGCCTGAATCTGCTTGCTGATTTTCGAGCGCGGTACGTCGAGCGCGCGGGCTGCTGCGGCAAAGCCATTGGCACCCACCGTGGCAACAAAAGCGCGCATGCATTCGATACGATCCATGACCGTCCCTGAATTTGAAACAATGAGTCCCAATTCTATGGGATTGTTCCTTAAGCAGCCAGTCCGTACATTCACTCCCAAGCCAGCCAACAAGCGCGACGAGCGCAGCGGCTAACCCATATCGAACTCACTGCTGACCATTAAGGAATCTACCCATGTCCATTCGCGAACTGCTGAACCCAACCAACGCTGCCCTGATCCTCATCGACCACCAGCCGCAAATGGCCTTCGGCGTTCAGTCGATCGATCGCCAGACGCTGAAGAACAACACCGTCGGCCTGGCCAAAGCCGCGAAGATCTTTAACGTACCGACCATTTACACCTCGGTCGAAACCAAAAGCTTCAGCGGTTTCATCTGGCCTGAATTGCTGGCGGTGTTCCCGGATCAGCAGCCGATTGAGCGTACGTCGATGAACTCGTGGGAAGACAAGAAACTGGTGGAAGCGGTTAAGGCGACCGGTCGCAAGAAGCTGATCATCGCCGCGCTATGGACCGAGGTCTGCCTCAACTTCCCGACGCTGGACGCACTGGCTGAAGGCTACGAGGTGTACATCGTCACAGACGCTTCCGGCGGCACGACCAAGGAAGCCCACGACATGTCGGTGCAGCGAATGATTCAGGCAGGCGCCGTGCCGGTGACCTGGCAGCAGGTGCTGCTCGAATTCCAGCGCGACTGGGCACACAAGGACACCTATGAAGCGGTGATGGAACTGGTCCTGGAGCACAGCGGTGCTTACGGCATGGGCGTCGACTACGCTTACACCATGGTTCACGGCGCGCCGCAGCGTAAACTGGGCTAAAACTCTCGGCCAAAAAAAGCTTTGCGATCAACGTCGCGAAGCTTTTTGTTTTCTGCGGCTTATCGTCGAGCACGGTTCCGGTCATTCCGAGCGGAATATGTCCACAAACTCACCTGACACCGCAGTCCACTGTAGGAGCGCGCTTGCCCGCGAATGCGTCAGCACAGTCAACATCCTACTACCTGACCCACCGCCATCGCGGGCAAGCGCGCTCCTACAGTCAGATATCGATCCGGAACGAGGGGAATGTAGCGTCGCTGGTGATGTTCGGCCAGGAGTGGTTGAAGAACGTCAACCGCACGCGTTACCTACCGGCGCTCTGAAAAGACTAAGCCTTCGAGCGCCGAGTCTGATCAATGCTGACGAGGGTCGAGGTCGCCCGAAAACAGCTCGTCTTCAGCATCCGGCGCAACCGGAATCGCATGTTCTTCCGACGCCCAGGCGCCTAGGTCGATCAGCTTGCAACGGTCCGAACAGAACGGCCGAAATTTACTCTCCGGCGTCCACTCCACGGGCGCTCCGCAGGTTGGGCAATCGACGGTCATTGGTTGGCTCATCATTGGCCTCCACGCAAAGTTAAATAAAAGTGATGCAGGCGCTCGACTTCGCTTTTCAGCCAGGCCGGGTCACGGTCATTGACGATCACATCATCGGCCCGGCTCAAGCGCTCCTCGCGACTGGCCTGCGCTTTGAGAATGGCCCGCACCTGTTCCTCGTTGGTCTTGTCGCGCAACACCGTGCGCGCAATCTGCACCGATTCCGGCACATCGATGACCAACACCCGCTGCACCATCTGGTGCTGGGAAGTCTCCAGCAACAGCGGCGACACCAGAATCGCGTAAGCCGATTCAGCGCGCGCCAGGTACTGACGGATCTCCTCGCGGATCAGCGGATGCAGCAGGCTTTCGAGCCAGACCCGCTGTTGCGGATCCTTGAAAATCAGCTCGCGCAACGCCGAGCGATTCAGCGCGCCATCGGCCTGCAACACGCTCGCGCCGAAGTGCTCGGCAATCTGCGCCAGGGCAGGGCGCCCGGGTTCGACCACCCAGCGTGCAGCGTTATCGGCGTCCGCCAAATGCACGCCGAGATCGACGAAGCACTGAGCGGCCGCACTCTTGCCACTGCCGATGCCACCGGTGAGGCCGAGAATCCAGGGTTTTGACGCAGGAGAAGTCATCTGAAACCGGCGATCTGCAAATACGAAGTCGTTATTTGATCACCCCAGAGCAATGCGATCCACCCCGCGAGCGCCAGATAAGGACCGAAGGGGATCGGCGTGCTGGTCTCAACGTTGCGCAAGCGCAGCAGAATCAGGCCCAACACCGCCCCGACAATCGACGACAGCAGAATCGTCAGCGGCAGAATCTGCCACCCACCCCACGCGCCGAGCATCGCCAGCAACTTGAAGTCGCCGTAACCCATGCCTTCCTTGCCGGTGATCAGCTTGAACAGCCAGAACACACACCACAACACCAAATACCCCGCGACCGCGCCCCACAGCGCATCGGTCAGCGACGTGAACAGCCCGAACGAGTTGACGATCAGGCCCAGCCACAACAGCGGCAACACGATTGCGTCGGGCAGAAGCTGGTGGTCGGCGTCGATCAGACTCATCGCCAACAAACCCCATGTCAGCACCAGCATCGCCCCAGCCTGCCAGCCGAAACCGAAATGCCAGGCGATGAAGGCCGACAGCAACCCGCACGCTAATTCAACCAGCGGGTAGCGCTTGCTGATGGGGGCTTTGCACTGTGAGCATTTGCCGCCGAGGAACAGATAGCTCACCACCGGTATGTTCTCCCACGCGCGGATTTTGTGTGAGCAATGCGGGCAGCGGGAGTGGGGGAGGATGAGGTTGAAGGTTTCTGTTTGGGGTTCGGCGGGCAGGTCGAGCATTTCCCGGGACTGGGCTTTCCAGTCGCGGATCATCATTAGCGGTAATCGATAGACGACGACGTTCAGGAAGCTGCCGACTAGCAGGCCGAGGATGAGCGTGCATAGAACGAAGGCCAGCGGGGAGCTGGCCAGGAGATCGAGGAGGGGCATGGTTAGACGACTTGTCCGAGCTGGAAAATGGGGAGGTACATGGCAATTACTAAGCCACCAACGATCACGCCTAGCACTGCCATGATCATCGGTTCCATTAAGGCTGTAAGACTGTCGACCATATTGTCGACCTCGTCTTCATAATAGGTCGCGACTTTGTCGAGCATCGAGTCGAGGGCGCCCGACTCCTCTCCGATGGCCGTCATCTGCACGGCGAGCATGGGAAATACGCCCGTGCTGCGCATTGAGAAATTCAGCTGCATGCCGGTTGAGACGTCCTGTTTGACTTTGTTCACTGCGTTCTTGAAAACAACGTTGCCAGTGGCGCCTGCGACTGAGTCCAGCGCTTCAACCAGCGGGACGCCCGCTGCAAATGTGGTTGAGAGTGTACGGGCGAATCGTGCGACCGCTGACTTGTACAAAAGCGGTCCAATAATGGGAATTTTCAGTAACAACCGATCGATCCAATTCCGGAATCTTTCAGACTTTTTGTGGGCATTTTTGAACGCCAATACGACTGCTACCAGGCCGATCAGGAATATGTACCAATAGCTTTGAAGCGCCTCGGAAAGGCCGATCACCATTAACGTAAATGCCGGAAGTTTTGCACCGAAGCCTGCGAACACTGACTGGAACTGTGGAACTACCTTGATTAACAGGATCGCACTTACTATAAGCGCGACGATAACTACCGCAATCGGATACGTCATCGCTTTTTTGATCTTGGCCTTTAGGTATTCTGTTTTCTCTTTATAGGTAGCGACGCGATCTAAAAGTGACTCAAGCGCACCTGCTTGCTCCCCTGCGTCCACCAGATTGCAAAACAGGTCGTCAAAATATAAAGGCTTCTGCCGCAACGCTGCTGCGAAGCTGTGGCCAGCCGCGACCTCCTGTTTTACGTCGTCTATGAGCTTGCGCATATTTGGGTTGTCAGATCCCTCGCTGATGATGTCAAAGGACTGCAACAGCGGCACGCCTGCCTTCATCATCGTCGCCATCTGACGGCTGAAAAATGCGATGTGCAATGGCTTGATCTTTTTACCCGAACCAAAAATCGAGACAGCTTTTTTCTTCACCCTTGTTGGGTTGATGCCTTGTTTTCGGAGCTGCGCTTTAACCAACGCTGGGTTGTGCCCGTTGATTTCGCCTTTCTGCTTGATGCCTTTTTTATCGATACCTTCCCAAGTGTAAACGCTGACTTTTACTACTTTGGTTGCCATGCTCAATCCTTGGTCACCCGGTTGACTTCCTCAAGGCTGGTCATACCTTGCATCGCCTTCATCAGGCCTGATGTACGCAAATCGTTAAAGCCATCCTTACGCATTTGCTCGGAGATCTCGATGGAATTTCCCTCCCCCATAATTATTCGCTCAAGCGCCGGAGTGCTTTTAACAACCTCATAGATGCCGACCCGGCCCTTGTAGCCGCCGTTGCACTGTTCGCAGCCTACCGGTGAGTAAAGCTTAAACGAGCCGATTTTCGACTCCGGGAAACCTTCCGAAATCAAAGTTTCGCGCGGGATGTCAATTTCCTTTTTGCATAGAGGACAGAGCTTCCTCGCGAGCCGCTGTGCGATGATCAGATTAATAGCAGTAGCAATGTTGAAAGCTGCGACACCCATATGGTGAAGACGCGTAAGTGTTTCCGCAGCGCTGTTGGTGTGTAATGTCGACAAAACCATGTGGCCAGTTTGCGATGCTTTGATCGCGATTTCAGCGGTTTCTAGGTCACGAATCTCCCCAACCATGATGACGTCTGGATCTTGCCGTAGAAATGCACGTAGCGCTTGAGAAAAATCCATGCCATGACGCGGGTTAACGTTGACCTGGTTGATACCCTCCAAGTTGATTTCGACAGGATCCTCAGCGGTGGATATATTTATGTCGGCCGTGTTGAGAATGTTAAGGCCTGTGTAAAGCGAGACAGTTTTTCCGGAGCCTGTTGGACCCGTTACCAAGATCATCCCCTGCGGTTTGCTCAATGCTTCCAGATAAAGCGCTTTCTGCTCAGGTTCATATCCGAGCGCATCGATCCCCATCTGGGCGCTTGTAGGGTCCAGGATCCGCATCACAATCTTCTCGCCCCACAGTGTGGGCAAGGTGTTAACTCGAAAGTCGATAGCGCGGTTCTTGGAAATTCTAAGTTTGATCCGGCCATCCTGAGGTCTGCGACGCTCGGAAATATCCAGGCTCGCCATGACCTTGAGACGGGCGGCAATGCGACCTGCAAGGTGAATTGGGGGCTTTGCCACCTCGTGAAGAATGCCGTCGGTACGGAGTCTCACGCGAAAGATTTTTTCGTAGGGTTCGAAATGCAGGTCGGATGAGCCAAGACGGATGGCATCCATCAACATTTTGTTCACGAAACGGACGACGGGTGCGTCGTCTGCATCCTGGCCGCCAATAGCCGTTTCTTTGCTTTCATCAACGGCTTCAATTTCGAGGCCCAAGTCCACGTCGGCCAAGTCTCCCATGCCATTGTGGGAGTCAAAAAATCTTTCGATTGCAGCTGTGAGCTTGTCGTCTTCAACCAAGATTGCCTCGGTCGTTAAGCCGGTGCTGAACTGAATGTCGGTTATTGCCTGATGATTGGTCGGGTCCGAGATGCCGACAAACAGCTTGTTACCTCTGCGCCAAATCGGCAGAGCGCAGTGTTGACGGATGAGTTTCTCGCTTATTAGGCCCCTGGGTTGGCTTTCCTTGTCGAGATTGCTGAGGTCAAAAAAGGGAACTCCGAACTCTTCTGACGCAAGCTCGGCCAGCGTTAAGCTTTTGACCAGTTTGTTCTGTACCAAATAGCTCACCAGTGACACTTTATCCCGGCGAGCCTGCTGATACGCTTGCTGCGCAGCTTTTTCATTCAGGAGTTCAGCGAGGACAAGCTGTTTAGCCAAACCTGTAAGCACGACATCTGTCATTACAACCACCACACCCAGTCAGTGGATGATTTATAGCGCAGTCAGGCTTGAGTTCCAAATGCCTGGATGCAGAGTGACGTAAATTGTCATCTTCTGCGCCCCGTCGACATCTGCACGGAGGCTGATACCACCCGCTTGCGGATTAAGCCGGTCACGCGATGTGGCACGGGTTGTGCTGTGTAACCAGTGAGCGGCACCTAATTGACGATCGGAGAAGTACGTTATGAATTCGCAGAAAGGTTTTACCCTTATCGAACTGATGATTGTGGTAGCAATCATTGGCATTCTGGCTGCAATTGCGCTGCCGGCCTATCAAAACTACACCACCAAGGCTAGATACTCTGAGGTCATCTCAATCGCTGAAGGCTACAAAACCGCCGTCTCTGTCTGTGCCCAGTCTCTTGGTACTCTCACGGGCTGCGCATTGAATTCGAACGGCATTCCCGATACCACAGCCACCACCTACGTCGCTAGTGTTGCTGTATCCAACGTCGGTGCGATCACCGTTACTCCCAAGGCTGCTGGTGGTCTTACTGCAGCGGCAACTTACGTTCTTACACCGACGTTGAATGCCGCCACTGGATCGATGACATGGGCGGTTAGCGGTGGCTGTACTACGTCGACACCTGCTTTGTGTACTGCCAGCAGCGGTACGTAGGATCTGTCGTAACGAAGGCGCTCCGGCGCCTTTTTTTCGCTCACATTGCCGTTTTGGTTATCGATGGGTAATTACTTTTTTTCTGACTGGCTTAAACCTCGATGGTTTCTAACGTGCTTTGGGCTCCTGTTGTTGATCCCCGCCATTATCTTTCCGATTTCGGGTCATGACTGGCAACGGGTTGCCCTTTTTACGACCTCAACAATATGTTTTTTAAAGCTTGCAAGCCGCTCTGGAGCTCAGCTTTTTCTGTTGCCTTTCAGCGCCCGGGCGCGCTGTGTGGGCGGAGGGATTCTGTTTCTAGGGATCTTTTCAGCGTTGCTTTCTCACCATGCAGGCTGGGCGTTTGTGGAAGTCGCTCTCCTAATAACGTGCTGCTGCATCGGCATCGCTATCGCATTTGAAAGACGTGACCTAGGCGTGAAATTCGACGAGATTCTGATTTCACTTGTCGTGTTGTTGTGTGCAGCTAAGAGTATGCAGTTCATTGCTGGTGCAACTGCTGCGTTTACTAATGGCGTAGGCATACTGGATACGACGCTACTTTTCGAAGGCTTCTCAAATCGCCGTACGTACGGCCATCTTCAGACGTTTACCCTCCCGCTCTTGGCATTCCCGTTACTTAGCAAATCCATTAGCAACCGTCAAAAAAGTTGTTTGATCGCGTTGCTGATCTGCTGGTGGGTGATCGCCATAGCTGGCGGTACCCGTGGCACCTGGCTGGGCATGGGCGCAGCTGGGCTTGCTTTGTGTTTCTGCGGCCCATCGGGGCGCAGGTGGGTTGGCTGGCAAGCTGCGACAGCTCTTGTGGGATGCTTGTTCTACTGGTTGATTTTCAGCGAACTGTCGTCTTATCTGGGTATTCAGACCCTAAATCCCGCTGGTGAAAGGCTCACCACGAACCTTTCGGCGCGGGAGATAATCTGGCAGCAGGCGGTGAGTATGATAGAAACAAGGCCGCTGCTTGGCTTTGGGCCAATGCAATTCGCCGACATCGCTAATCCAATTGCAGCTCATCCTCATCAAAGCGTTCTTCAATGGGCCAGTGAATGGGGTATTCCATCGGTGCTTCTTTTGGGATGGCTTGTTCTCAAGGGGCTCAACGCTACAGTCAGTCTCATCCAGAGCACGGTACATTCCACCGAGCCCGCGAATCAGCTACGCATTTGTCTATTTGCAAGTCTTGTCGGCGCTCTTGCTCAATCCATGGTCGACGGCATTATCGTTATGCCGTACTCACAGTTGTGGCTGTGCACAGTCATTGGGTGGTTAGTCGGACTCCACCGGTGGCAACCTCTGGCTTCACCGGTGAACAAGACTTACCTTAGATGCTCGCTTGCTGCGATGGGCGGGGCAGTGGTCTTTCTGGGTTTCGTAGTGGCATCCGATGTGCCCCTGCTCAAGACTAATCGTCAGCTTTACCAATCCGAGTTCGGCGGGCATTTTCAGCCTCGTTTTTGGATGCAGGGCGTGATTGCCGATACGTCGGCACAGCAGTTGCTGCACGATGAGAGTCCTGATAAGTTTTTCTCAAAGCCGAAATAGCTCAGTCGGTAGAGCAGCGCACTCGTAACGCGAAGGTCGTAGGTTCGATTCCTATTTTCGGCACCATCTCTCATCAGCGGTCACACGGAAGCCCAAACCTCAACAAGCATAAGCATCAACCTGAGCATCACTACGGTCTCGCGACCTTCCTGCGCAGTTATAAAGAAAGGTCGGTTCGTGTTACCTCCATCACTTTGCTTCATCTCTCTCATTTGCCCGACTCGCCGGTATCACGGTTCCTTCCAGAAGGTGTACGTGCAATGGAGCTAGCGCCGAGAGCCGCATTCATCAAGCAGGTTGCGCCTCTGGCAATGCAGTGGGGCGTTACCGTTTACTCCGCAGCAGTCTCGTTGGGCCTTTCGGTCTTGTTCGCGCGCAGTATGGGATCGAGCTCGTTTGGGCATTACACCTACATCTATGTGCTAGTGACTGTTCTTGTGCTGATGCAGGACGTTGGGTTCAACGTCCTTCTGATGCGAGAGCGTGCGTCGCCATCCGCTGCTCTAAGCACACGTTATTTAGAGCTGCCAAGCACGGCGCTGATGCACCTGCTGGTAACCACTTCAGTTTTCATGTTGCTGGCTGGCGCACTGCATCTCTGGGTAGACGGGCCTGCTCTGATGGCCGGCATCTTTTGCTTCGCCATGATCACTCTCACGCAATGGCAGTCCTCCTGGTTCAAGGGTGCCGGGAATTTTGAACGAGATGCCCAGTTTCTGTTTTATGGCAGAACCGTAAGCGCCTTGCTTGTACTTGGGTCGGTGCTCATCGCTGGCGCTGCTCCGATGTCGATTTTTTTCGCGTGGGGGCTTGGTCTTGGGCTGACGCTCGCATGCCATTTCAAGCACTTTCCTCCATTGCGGCGAATTGAGTGGAAGGTTCCGGTTTGGGCCTATCGCAGCTCGGTCAGTTTCTTCGCGGTTGGTCTTGCTTCCACTCTCTATCACCACATCGACATCGTTATTCTCCGGCACCTGTTGGGAGAGGTGCCTGCGATTGGTCAGTATGCGGTAGCAACACGGATTCAAGACGGCCTGATGGCGTTGGCTACGCCAGTGGCTCTGATGCTGTTTCGGAGGATGAGAATACTGGCAGTGGATGGCGAAGAGGGAAGTCGATTCAGCCGCAACTCAGTGGTTGGAGCGGCGTTCGTCGGTTTGCTTTTGGCGGTGGGCGGATGGGTACTTGGCCCTTGGGTAGTAGGCCTCTTGTTCGGAAGCGATTACTCGGATGGGGCCCACACCATCATTCGTCTGCTGTTCACCGGACTGATTTTTGCGCTGCCGAACTATGTAATGGAACAGCATGCCATCGCCACCCAGCAGGAGCGCTGGTTTGCCAAAAGCTTGATTATCGCCGTCACGGTGAATGTCGCGCTGAACTTCACGTTGATTCCAGTCATGGGCGTTGATGGCGCGGCCCTTGCGACGATGCTGACTGAGATATGCCTGTGCGCCGCGCTTTGCGTGAAGCTTCGCCGTACCTTGTTCGGTTGATTATCTAAAGCCGACGAACCTAATCTTAAAATACGCAGCTCCCGGTGAAACAGGGCGCTGCGGGTTACAAAGCAATCAACAAATCCCCGGCGGAATCCCGTCCTTATTAAAATCCTTCAAACGCTCCTTCTCCTCTTCAGTCGAGTGAGCTGGAACGTCTTCTTCAGGTTCGACAGGTTGCTTTTCGTCAGCCATCGTCATTTCCTCATCCGTCTAATCAACAATCCAATCTCAAGAACCTCGAGCTCCTAACAAGCAGAGCCCGATCACCCGGCGCAGTTCAACCTTTACGACGTCGCAACGCTCTCAAATGCTCAAACGCATCGACAAATCCACCGCCTTCACATCCTTAGTCAGCGTCCCAATGGAAATGTAATCAACGCCCGTTTCCGCGATAGTCCTCAGGGTCGCATCGGTCACACCGCCGCTGGCCTCCAGCTTGGCGCGGCCGGCGGTGAGGCGCACAGCCTCGCGCATGTCGTCCAGGCTCAGTTCGTCGAGCATGACGATGTCGGCGCCGCCGTCGAGGGCCTGTTTGAGTTCGTCGAGGCTTTCCACTTCGATTTCCACAGGCTTGCCCGGCGCGATTTTGTGCGCGGCGGTGATGGCTTCCGCAATGCCGCCACACGCGGCGATATGGTTTTCCTTGATCAGGAAGGCGTCGAACAAGCCGATGCGGTGGTTATGACAGCCGCCGCAGGTGACGGCGTATTTCTGAGCCATTCTTAAACCGGGGAGGGTTTTGCGGGTGTCGAGCAGTTTGACCTGGGTGTCCGCGACCATGTCGGCGTAATGCTGCGCGCGGGTGGCAACGCCTGACAGCAGTTGCAAAAAGTTGAGCGCGCTGCGTTCGCCCGTCAGCAGCGAGCGGGCAGGGCCTTCCAGGCGGAACAGCGCCTGATTGGGCTGCACGAGATCGCCGTCAACAACCTGCCAATGCACCGCGACACGTGGGTCGAGCTGACGGAAGACTGCGTCAACCCACGCCGTGCCCGCAATCACCGCTGCGTCGCGGGAGATCACGGTGGCCTTGGCCAGCCGCTCCGCCGGAATCAGCTGCGCAGTGATGTCGCCAGTGCCGACATCCTCGAGTAACGCACGGCGCACGTTTGCCTCGATTTCAGCAGTGAGGGCGTCAAGACGTAGGTTTGGCATATCAGGCTCCACGGACTAAGTGCGCCGAGTATATGGCAGACTTGTGTACCAACCTAAGTAGGCCAGGTGCTCAGTCGGGTGCATAACCTGCACTTTGTCGGTTTTTTACTCGGTTATGCGACAGATTGCGATTTTGAGGGTCTATCGCTACGCACGTCCCTTCGCCGCCTCCTATTATTCCAACTAAGGCGAAGACACCGCTGGCGAGCGGGTCTGATTTACCTGATACTTTCGCCTTGTATTTGACGTCATAGCGTTGACGTTAGCCTGCAACATCCCCAGGGATAAAATTTTGAGATCCGTCCGAATGGAGTCGAGTCTTCATTCGCTGCGGGGTGTAGCTGTTGTTAAAGCAGTTGTGTCGACGGTGTGAAGGAGTCCTTGATGCAGAACGACAGTAACAAAGTGGTGCCCTTGAAGGCGGGTCCGGATAATCCGGGTTCCTCGCCTCTCGCTCGGCTGCCCGTCGTTCTGCTTCAGGTGCGTGATCGGGCCGCGCAGCAGTTGAAGGAAAGCCTGCAGACGCTGTTCGATAACGCTGATGACACGCTGTTCGAAATGGCTGATCGTGCCCACAACAACGCCGAACAGAACATCTTTTTCGAGGCCATGCGCGACTTGCGTCTGAAGCGCAAAAGCATCGAGCGCAATTTCCTCGACAAATTCTTTGAGGCGTTTCTGCGCCTGGGTCAGTACGAAGTGGCTGAGCCACCGATGCCCGAGCCCGTTTCCTACGACAAGCTTGCGCTGGTCCACAACGACGATCTTGAGCGAACCGTGGCGGTAGACGCCATGGTGGTCAAGGTCATGAGTCGCGACGGTATCGCCCTTGGTCAACTGACCACACGTTTGAATGTACTGATCCCCCAGCCGTTGACCGACGAGACCAATCCGATGGGTCCGACGCTGCTGTGTGACTATTTCCTGCAGGCCGGGCGCAGCCTTGGCGTTGAAATCAAGGTGAAGCTGATCATTCTCAAATTGTTTGAGAAGTACGCTTTGAGCAACGCCGATCAGCTCTTTGAGGAAGCCAACCAGTTGCTAATTTCCGCAGGTGTATTGCCGGAACTGAAGGCGCTGCCTTCCCGTCGCTCGACTGATCGCATCGCCAGCGTGCCGCTGTCGAGTGAAGCCATGCGCGCCGACAACGCCGCCATTCTTCAGGCGACGGAGAGCCTCGATAAAAGTGTTCAGGACGTGTTTTCTGCATTGCAGGATTTGCTTGTCCACGTGCGTGGCCACCTGACTCCGCGCCCCGATTCGGTGACCGAGGCGCGTCCGATTTCGAGTCAGGATCTGCTGCGTCTGCTGTCCCATTTGCAACAGTACGTACCGAAAGTCGAAGAAAGTGACGACTTTGATCTGCGCGCCCAGCTTGAGCAGTTGATCAGCCGTGTGAGCGCGCGAAGCGGCAAGTTTCGCGTGGTCGGCACGATGGATGAGGACGTTATTAACCTCATCTCGATGCTCTTTGAATTCATTCTCGACGACCGCAACCTGCCGAGTTCGCTGCGCGCGTTGATCGGCCGTTTGCAGATTCCAATGCTCAAGGTAGCGGTCATCGACAAGAGTTTCTTCAGCCGTGGCAGCCATCCTGCGCGCCGGCTGCTGAACGAAATCGCTTCTGCTGCGCTCGGCTGGGGTGGTCGCGACGACACCCAGCGCGACTCGCTCTATGCCCGCATAGACCAGATCGTCCAGCGCCTGCTCCACGATTTTGTCGATGACCCGGCAATTTTCACTGAGTTGCTGGTGGATTTCCTGGCGTTCACCAGCGACGAGCGTCGTCGCAGTGAACTGCTGGAGCAGCGCACCCGTGATGCCGAACAGGGTCGTGCATTGGCCGAGTTGGCGCGTCAGCGGGTGCAGCAGGCGCTGAATGACCGGCTGCTCGGCAAGACCCTGCCGCAGGTGGTTGTTCGCCTGTTGCAGGAGGCGTGGAGCAAGGTGCTGTTGCTCACATGCCTGAAGCACGGCGACCAGTCAGTTGAATGGACGTCAGGTCTTCAGGCCATGGATGATCTGATCTGGAGCGTCGAGTCCCACGACGAGCCGGAAGCGCGACAGCGTCTGCTTGAGCTGGTGCCTGGACTACTGAAGTCCCTGCGCGATGGCTTGAGCAGTGCCGCTTTTGATCCGTTTGCCACCAGCGAATTCTTCAGTCAGCTCGAAGTGCTTCACGTCAAGGCGTTCAGCCACGTGACCAGGGCACCAGGCACGGGGCCTGATGCCGATCAGGCCGGGTCTGATAACGGACCGGCGATGATGGCCGTTGTCGAAGAGATCATCCTGGTTGGGCCTGGCGAGCAGATTCAGACTGAGCCGTCGACGCAGTTGCCTGCCGACGACGAAGGTTTGATGCAAGTCGAAAAGCTTCGTCTGGGCAGTTGGGTCGAAATCCACGAGGACGAATCCCACAAGCTGCGCTGCAAACTGGCCGCCATCGTTGAGCCGAGCGGACGCTATGTGTTCGTCAATCGCACCGGCATGAAGGTACTTGAGAAAACGCGCATGGGCCTGGCGGTTGAATTCCGTCGCGGCACCATTCGTGTTCTCGACGACGCCCTGCTGTTCGACCGCGCGCTGGAGTCCGTACTGGGCAATCTGCGCAAGCTCAAGGGCTAAGCGCCAGATCAGTCCTACGACTTCCAAATGCGAATCCGCATGACCTCAGCGTAGATTCGCCATCCACATCCTTTCCCGCCGCGGGCATACTGCGCGCTGTCGTTCCACGCCCTAAGGACTTCCTATGCATCTGGACCCTGCCACCGGCTGGTGCCACGGCGCGCAGCACTGCCCTTCGTCCAATTTCAATGACCGACCGGAAAACGAGATCTCGTTGCTGGTGATCCACAACATCAGTCTGCCGCCCGCGCAGTTCAAGACCGGCAAGGTCCAGGCGTTTTTTCAGAATCGGCTGGACGTCACAGAGCACCCTTACTTTGAAGGCATCGCCGAGCTGCGTGTGTCTGCGCATTTCCTGATTGAGCGCGACGGGGAGGTGACTCAATTCGTGTCGTGCCTCGATCGTGCGTGGCACGCAGGTGTGTCGGTATTTGACGGTCGCGAAACGTGCAATGACTTTTCCATTGGCATCGAGCTTGAAGGCACGGATGATCAGCCTTTCACCGAGGCGCAATATGAGGCATTGATCGAGTTGACTCGCCAGTTGCAGGCGGCGTGGCCGGCAATTACGGTGCAACGCATATGCGGTCACAGCGACATTGCGCCGGGACGCAAGACCGACCCGGGTCCATGTTTTGACTGGGCGCGGTTTCGTGCCGCCCTGGATGTTTGAAGTGAGGAACAGCTAATGAGTTTTCTGGTTTTGCTGCTGGCGGTGTTGATCGAGAAGTTCTCGGCCCTGCGTCAGCGTGTTCAGCGCGATGGGCCATGGCTCAATCAATTGAGCCGGCTGGAATCCAACCCAGGTTCAGCCAAGCGGCCGTGGTGGATTTTGATGCTGACGGTAGTGCTGCCTTTGGTGGTCCTGGCCCTGGTGCTGGTGATTGTCGGATCGGTGGCCTACGGCTGGCTCGCCCTTCCGATCCACTTGCTGGTGCTGATTTACAGCCTTGGCCGCGGCGACGTCAAAGCCGCGCTCGGCTCGTTTCGAGACGCCTGCCGTCGGGGTGATCAGGAAGCGGCGGTGCTGGTGGCCGAACGTGACCTGGGTGTCCGGGCCGAGAATGAAGAGCAGCTGTTGGGCGGCGCTCAGACGTATTTGTTGTGGGAGATTTATCAGGGTTTTTTCGCGGTGATTTTCTGGTACTTCGTGCTCGGCCCGGTCGCCGCGCTGGCTTACCGCTTGTTGGCGCTCGCTTCGGAGCACGGCAAAACACCGGCACTCGTTGAGCGCGCGACCCAGGCAAGGCATGCCTTTGACTGGGTGCCTGTGCGCTTGCTGGCGGCCAGCTTTGCACTGGTTGGAAACTTCGTCGCGGTCAGTCGCGTGATGCTCAGCGAGCTGCTCAACTGGAACATCAGTGCTTCGCGCCTGATCAGCAAAGTCGGCTGCGTCGCTGGCGAGGTCCCCGCGCCAGTGGTGGGTGTTGAAGGCGTCAACAGCCTGGATGTGTTGTGGGAGCTGCTGATCCGCTCGGCCATCGTCTGGTACGTCGGCTTCGCGTTGATCACGTTATTCGTGTGAATTGTCGGGAGTCGGCTAGCCGGCTCCCGCATGTTCAGCCCTGGCTTCGCTTTGCCCAGATGTCCTCCCTGAAATACCCGTGTTGCTGCTTCGCTAACTCGCCGCTGATTGATATAAATCAATACCGCGCCGGTCCCTGACGCTATCCTCTTTTGCCTTCGGCTAGACGCCGCCATCCCGCTGAACTGACAGTTCTTCTCCACGTTATTCATTCTTCATAAAACATTAATAGCCTAAGTAAGGATGGCTTGTCGCAAGCAACTAGCGGCCGGCTGGATTCTTGATTAACAAGAATCCTTTGCTATAGCTAAATCCTCTCACCTTTTGCAAACAGGGCAATGGAATGGCAGTCGCTAAGAAAATGAGCGTGGGCCAGCTCACAATGTTGACTGCGGTCAACATGCTGGGGTCCGGCATTGTGTTGTTACCTACCAAGCTCGCCGAGGTCGGCGGTATTTCCATCCTGTCCTGGCTGATCACGGCCACCGGCTCGCTGGCTCTGGCCTACGCCTTTGCGCGCTGCGGCATGCTCAGTCGCAAGACCGGCGGCATGGGCGGTTACGCGGAATATACCTTCGGTAAATCGGGCAACTACATTACCAACTACACCTACGGTTTATCGTTGCTGATTGCCAATGTGGCCATCAGTATCACCGCAGTTGGATATATTCAGACGCTGTTCGGTATCAAGTTAGGATCGCTGGAAGTCGGTCTGGCCACCATTGCCCTGTTGTGGATTACCACGTTCGCCAACTTCGGCGGCGCGAGTATTACCGGCAAGATTGGCGCGGTGACCGTATGGGGTGTTATTGCACCGGTCGTGCTGGTCTCGACCATCGGCTGGTTCTGGTTCGACAGCAGCACCTATGCGGCCGGATGGAATCCCCACGACAAATCCTGGTACGAAGCTGCAGGCGCTTCGGTGGCGATTACCTTGTGGGCGTTTCTCGGCCTGGAGTCGGCGTGCGCCAACGGTGATGCTGTGGAAAACCCAGAGAAGAACGTGCCCATCGCAGTGCTCGGCGGTACCCTCGGTGCAGCAGTGATCTACATCGTGTCGACCAATGTCATCGCCGGCATTGTCGGCAACGCGGAGCTTGTTTCTTCAACCGCACCCTTCGGGCTGGTGTTCGCCAAGATGTTCAACCCCATGATCGGCGACATCGTCATGGGGCTGATGGTGCTGGCTTGTGTCGGCTCATTGTTGGGCTGGCAGTTCACGGTGGCGCAGGTGTTCAAAAGCTCGGCGGACACCGGATACTTCCTGCCGATCTTCGCCAAGGCCAACAAGCACGGAGTGCCCATTATCAGCATGTTGATCCTGCTGGCGATCCAGACCGCACTGGCGCTGCTGACCATCAGCCCCGACCTGGCCAAACAGTTCGACACGCTGGTCAATCTCGCGGTGGTCACCAACCTGGTGCCCTACATCCTCTCGATGGCAACGCTGATGACCCTGCAAAAGGTTTCCAACGTGCCGCCGCACAAAGCCCTCATCACCAACATCGTCGCTGGCATCGCCGCCGCGTACAGCTATCTGGCGCTGTACAGCTCCGGCGCCGAAGCGTTGATGCTCGGCGGGGTGGCAACCATTTTCGGCTACACCCTGTTCGGCTTCGTCAACACTCGGCTGATCAAGCTTGAAGGGCTGAACAATAGCGTGCCGACCCAGACCGTCGCGGCGCAGCACATCGTCGGCGAGCCGATCCCCGTCAATAACCTGAACCTCGCCACCCTGGAGACTCGACCATGAGCGACAACAGACATTTGCTCGGCATGCTGGCGCTGCTGGTCAGCAGCCAGCCAGACAAGCGCAGCGTGTTCGGCCGGGCCCTGATCCAGTTGATCAGCGACGTGGAAGACCGCGCCATCAGCGTGCTGACCTCGGAAAGCCTGAGCGACGCGAAGTCGATCCTCAGCACCGATCCGGCGATCCAGTGTGTGTTGCTCAGTTGGGAAATGGACAGCAGCGACGACCACAAGGAATGCATCGATCTGCTCACCACGTTGCGTGAGCGCAACACGCGGGTGCCGGTGTTTCTGATCAGCGATCGCAGCACGGCGTCGAGTGTGCCGTTGATTGTCATGCAGCACGCCGATGACTTCATCTGGTTGCCGGAAGACACCAGCCGCTTCCTTAGCGGACGCATCATGGCGGCCATCGAACGCTATCGTCAGGCGGTGTTGCCGCCGATGTTCGGCGCGCTGCTGAAGTTCGCCCGCAGCTACGAATATTCCTGGCACACCCCGGGCCATGCCGGCGGTACTGCCTTTCTGAAAAGCACCGCCGGCCGCGCGTTCTACGAGTTTTTCGGCGAGAACCTGCTGCGTTCCGACCTGTCGATTTCCGTTGGCGAACTGGGCTCGTTGCTCGACCACAGCGGCCCGATCGGCCAGGGCGAGCGCTACGCCGCGAAGGTGTTCGGCGCCCATCGCACGTACTACGTGACCAATGGTTCGTCGATGTCCAACCGCGTGATCCTGATGGCCAGCGTCACCCGTGACCAGATCGCCCTGTGCGACCGCAACTGTCATAAGTCCGCCGAGCACGCGATGACGCTGTCCGGCGCGATCCCGACTTACCTGGTGCCCACGCGCAACCGCTTCGGCATCATCGGCCCGATCCTGCCGCAAACCCTGAGCGCCGAGAGCGTCAAAGCCGCCATCGCCAGCAATCCGCTGGTCAAAAGCCACATCGACCCGACGCCGGTGCATGCCATCGTCACTAACTCCACCTACGACGGCCTGACCTACAACGTCACCCGCGTCGAAGAGCTGCTGGGGCAGAGCGTGGATCGGCTGCATTTTGACGAGGCTTGGTACGGCTATGCGCGGTTCAACCCGCTGTACAAGGACCGCTTCGCCATGCACGGCAGCCCGGATGATCACGATCCGTCCAAGCCCACCGTGTTCGCCACGCAGTCGACCCACAAGCTGCTCGCGGCGCTGTCCCAGGCCTCGATGATTCATGTCCGTAATGGCCGCAACCCGATTCCCCACGGGCGGTTCAACGAGTCCTACATGATGCACGCGTCGACCTCGCCCAATTACGCGATCATGGCGTCCTGCGATGTCAGCTCGGCGATGATGGAGGCGCCTAGTGGACAAATTCTGACCAACGAATCCATCGAAGAAGCGGTGGCGTTCCGTCAGGTCATCTCGCGCATGCAGACCGACATGCTGAGCCGCGACGACTGGTTTTTCTCCTGCTGGCAGCCGCCTACCGTGCAGGTCGGGGCTACGGCGATTGCGTTTCACGAAGTCGATCCGGTGCGGCTCAAGACCGATCCAAACTGCTGGGTCTTGCACCCCAACGAGGTGTGGCACGGCTTCGGCGACATCGAAGACGGCTACTGCATGCTCGACCCGATCAAGGTGTCCATCCTCAGTCCGGGCATGGGCGACGACGGCAACCTGCTGGACTTCGGCATTCCGGCCTGCTTGCTCAGTGCCTATTTGGACCACCAGGGGATCATTGTCGAAAAGACCACCGACTTCACCATCCTCTTCCTGTTCTCCATCGGCATCACCAAGGGCAAGTGGGGCACGCTGGTCAACGCGTTGCTCGACTTCAAGCGCGACTTCGACACTAACCTGGAACTGGAACTTTGCCTGCCCGAGTTGCTGACCGCTAACCAGCAGCGCTATGCCGGCATGGGGCTTAAGGATCTGGCAGAAGACATTTTCGCCGCGATGAAAGAGACCAAGACCACGGCCGCCATGTCGAAGGCGTTCGGCACGTTGCCCAAGGCGGAATTCAGCCCGGTGGAGGCGTATGAGAAGTTGGTCAGAAACGAGGTGGAGCAGGTCACTCTGGAAGAGGCCGCCGGGCGAATTGCCGCGACAGGGATCGTGCCTTACCCGCCGGGCATCCCGCTGCTGATGCCGGGGGAAAACGCAGGCCCTGCGGATGGGCCGGTGCTGTCCTATCTTCGGGCGCTGGAAAACTTCGATCGATCATTCCCCGGCTTCACCCACGACACCCACGGGATTGAAAGCGAAGCAGGGGTGTATCGAATGCTGGTGTTGAAATAGCTGCAGCGCTGAAAGAGGTGGGCCGTTTGGCGCACCTGCGGCTCAGTTGCTCTGGGCCTTCTGCAGTGCCTGCTGTGTCAGCGCCACACATTCACGCCCACCGTCATCGTTGTGCCGCGCCAAGGCCGCTTCGGCGCGGTGCACGGTGGTGTCGATATCGCTTTTCACCGCGTCGCTGAGGTTAGGATTAGCGACTTTCGCGTCACGAACCTTGCTCAGGTTCATCTGGCACTGATTGTTGTCGTCGTTGGCATTTGCCGCGAAGGGCAGGGCACATGCAGTCAGGAGCAAGCCGGCAAGCAGGGCGTGTTTCATGTGGGTTTCCGCAGAAGTAGGGGTGTGGCTCGTTATCTGTACGAGCTTTCCGCATCAGACCTCAGATTCCGGATTTCCGCCAGTGGCCGCTTAACGCGATCTGTCACTTGACCAGTGTGATGATGCCGACCACCTTCTTGTCGCCATCCAGCACCGGCAAGTAATTGCTGTCATTCCTGGCCAGCATCTTCATCGCGTCCGCCATCGAATGCTCCAGGGACAGGCTTTCCGTACTGCGTGAGAGAGTCCGAGCGGCGTCGATATCGGAACGGTTACGCCGCAGCGCGTGCTCTTCGGTCTTGTGCAGAATCTCCTCAAGGTCCTCCCGAGAAACATCGACGAACTCGCCCATCTCCTCCAGCGCCTTGTCGAGATCCTCGGTCTTGAAGCCGTCGTTGTTGAGTGGCGGCTGTTCGGTCGCCGGCAGCTCACTGGCCTGCGCCTTGGGGTACCGCACTCTGGTCAGGTTGTTGTAGATCAGCGCGCCGACCAGCAGACACACGGCGTTGAGCATCACCGGGCCAAGCACATACAGCCCCAAGGGCGACAGCTCGTTCTTCGACGTGACGATGCAGATCGCCACCGCTGCGGCGGGCGGATGCAGGCAGCGGAACACGCACATGAGCAGGATGGACGAGCAGACCGCCAGGCTGGCGGCGTTGATGGTGTTGCCGAACAGCCTGATGGACAACAGCGCCACGAGCGCGGCGATCAGGTAACTGCCGAGGATCGACCAAGGCTGAGCAAGCGCCCCGGTCGACACCGCAAACAGCAGCACCGCCGACGCACCGACCGGGCCCAACAGGTGCAGCGTGATATCGATGCCATACAGCTCGCGGCAGAACACTGCACTGACGAAGATGCCCAGGCACGCACCGATTGCGGCCCGCCACCACTCGACAGGATGAGTGTTGGAAGATTGGGGGATAAAACTACGCAGGAGGTTTTTCACGATCAACACATTTCAAGAGAGGGGATAAAAGCGCGGAGATTTTCAATGCATTGGCCGGGCAAGGCAAACGTGAACAGCGCTGGTTCGATTCAAGAGGCTTGAGACATGGGACAGAGCCGCGCAAAAGAAAGCCACCTACGTCGCCAAGGTCGGGGTTACCTGGCTGCGTAGGTGGCGTAGTTCAAAGCTGCATTTACACACTGCGCGACTGAGCTGACTGTCGAACTCGACGTGCAGGTCGTGCCTCTTCAACTTCCAGCAAGTGCATGGCCAATACGTCAGTCAAAAACCGGAACTGATCGTTGAATCCCACCACCTCATTACTGAAGTGGTTTTCCGCCGAGGGCATCATGAAGGCGCCGAAGCGATTGTCCTCAACGAGACCGTGGCTGTTCTTGCGGGCGATGACATGTTGTGAGTAATAGTTCTTTCCAAATATCGGAAAGCTAACGTGCAAAATGACGTCTCGGGTCATGTCGATTGCTCCGCATTTAACAGAAGTTGAAAGCGTGAAAGGTGCTGATAAGTGTCAGCTACTTGGCCTTAATTGGCCGGTGCCACAACACGACTGTCCTCTTCGTCCGCGGTCATGACGACCGACGCCAGATCGAAGAGTTTTGAGGGCGACGACGTAGCTGGTTAGCGCTGCGAGCGTCAAGCAAGTAAGGAGATGAACGATCATTTTTCCTGCCCTCGGTTCGTGTTTGGGTGTGAGGGCGATGGTACGCCCATGAGTGTTGAGCGGAAGGCATTCGCGGGAATGTTGGTTATCGATGGGAATGATGGAGCGGGAATCCTGTAGGAGCGCGCTTGCCCGCGAATGCGTCCAGTCAGGCGCATCAGAATTCCTGACCCAACGTGATTCGCGGGTAATTGCGCGCCTACTGCAGGTCGTGCATTTGCCCGCCCGACTGCTGGGTTCTGTGGCCTACGCCCGAATCGTTTCGCCATACCGATGCGTTGCCAGGCACGCCAGCAGCAAGCCACTGATCGCCACCATGCCGCCTACCAGACCGATGTTCGCCACGCCGAGCTGGCTGATCACCACGCTGCCCAGCAGCGCGCCACCGCCGATGCCGATGTTGTAGATGCCTGAATGCAGCGCCATGGCCACGTCCGTCGCATCCGGCGCCATCGCCAGCACCTTGGACTGCATCACCAGCCCAAAGCACATGATCGCCATGCCCCAGACCACGCTCAGCGTCCCCATCGACGAGGCATTGCCGGACAGCGGCAGCAACAGAATCAGACACGCCGCCAGCGCGCCGATCGCGGTGATCAGCAGGCCGCGCGGGTAACGGTTGTTGTAGCGGCTGAAGATCACCGATCCGACGATCCCGGCGCCGCCGAACAGCAAGAGGATAACGGTAGTCATGTCGCCATCCATCTTCGCCACGATCTGTGCGAACGGTTCGATGTAGCTGTAGGCCGTGAACTGCGCCGTGACCACCAGAGCCGTCAGCAGATAGAGCAACATCAGCGCCGGCCGCTTGAACAGCACCGGCAGGCTCTGCAACGAACCCGAGTTCTGGCTCGGCAGGAGCGGCAGCGATTTCATCAGCACCAGCACGGTAAGACCCGAGGCAATGGCAATCGCCAGGAATGTTGCGCGCCACCCCAGCGCTTCGCCCAGCATGCGCCCCAGCGGAATGCCGAGCACCATCGCCAGCGCGGTGCCGGTTGCCAAAAGGCCGAGGGCTTGTACCTGCTTGCCCTCCGGCGCCACCCGCACGGCCAGGGATGCGGTCACCGACCAGAACACGGCGTGTGCCACCGCGATACCGACACGACTGACCAACAACATGCCGAAGCTCGACGACACGCTCGACATCACGTGGGCGGCGATGAACGTCAGAAACACAAACAACAGCAACTTGCGCCGCTCGATGTTGCGGGTCAGCAGCATCATCGGCAGGGAGGTCAGCGACACGATCCACGCATAGACCGTCAGCATCAGGCCGACCTGGGCAGTGGTCATGTCGAAGCTGTGTCCGATGGCGCTCAACAAACCCACCGGCACGAATTCGGTGGTGTTGAAGATGAAGGCTGCGAGGGCGAGCGCGATCACGCTCAGCCAACTTCCGGTGTGTGCGTTGGTGGTATTCATTAGAACGAATGCCCTCCTGAAGAATTCGGTTTGCCGCTTCACCAACAAAAACGCCGACAAGCAGGAAGACCGCTCGAGGCTTTTGCCTGGGCGGTGCATGCGGTCAGCTGAATATTATGAGTATGGGGAGATGCGACGAGATGTTGCGGATTCTACGCCGTTGTTAACGTTGTCACAACGCAGGTCCGGGGTCTCAGGGGCGTTCATTTGTCGCAGGTGAGCTGCGGCGCTTGGTTTCAGCAGCGGCCGCCAGCATGTGGGGCGCGATGAGGTCGGCGCTCAATATGAGATGCCGTGGACAAACCGCCCGTCTAATCCGGGGCACTTGGCGTGCTCATAGGATTCTCATGGTCATGGTGCGGATAACTCGCACGTAAACGAGGAGATCGATTTCATGGCTAATGACACTTCGCTTACAGGAAACACCGCGCAGACGGATCCGGATAAGGACCTTGGCTTTAATGAGGAATCGCCCGATGTCTCCGATCCGCAGGTAGACCCGACCGAGCCCGCGCGTACCGAGAACGATCCGGTGACTGAAGAGCCCACTACGCGTCGCGGCAATGACGAACCGTTGCCGGGTAAGGGCGGGGTTTGATCGACTCGCGCTGAACGCAAAAGCCCCGCTGAGTGAAGCGGGGCTTTTTTATGTCTGACTTTCGGCGAGCCATCGAGGTGTCGCGCTTCCAGAGCCGCCAAGGTTTTGCGGCAGCCATCGTGAGGGCTAACGGCGTGCTGATCAGCGCTGCTTGCGCGTGACCGGGATGACGCCGAGCTCATTCTGCTGATAGATCGTGTAGGGCAAGACGAGGGTGTCTGCAAGCTCAGAAAGCAACATTTCAGCCGCGGCGATCGGCGCCGAGTCCGGGACGCCATACGGGGGGCTTTGTAGAGCGTGATGATGGTGCGGCAGCGGGATAGGGGTGTGATGAGGAGCGCTGCAATCCATTGGTTTATTGGAAGTCCTGGATTTAAGGCCTTGCGAAGCATGACCCAGGAAGACCTTAAAACGAAAACCGGGAGCAGATATGTTTACCATCGAGCACTGAGGCAGAATGCCTGAAATAGTGATCTGCTCCCTTTGGTTGTTCGGTCGTTTAAAACATCATGATATTCCGTGGCTTGAATTAGTGGAGGTACCAATGTATCCCGCCATTAAGATAGTCAAGGCATATTGCAAAAGTTCGACTTTCGCCTTTCGTTTCTCGAGATCCGAAACGTCATCAGCGTTATCGAAGTCTGTCCCGTGTGCTACCGAGTGACGTCTTTGGTTAATTTGTTCGATGAACTCTTCCCAAAGAGTGCGACCGTTGGGCTTTCTTTTTTCAAAACCTAACGCAGCATAGTCTACAATATATGGGTAATTTTGAGATGCAGCTACAACTACGCTTCTTAGCTCACGTGCTTTTTCCTTGATTTCCCCAAGTGACATTGCAAAGATGTCGTCAACCTGAGAATCATGCAAGTATCCAAAAACATTGCTGATTCCAAAATTTTCAAAGACCGTCACAATCATGTTTGCGGAGGGATTCTTATTCTTTTGAAATAAAAAAGGATCGTGACTTATTTTGCAATCTAGTTCATCAAGCTTTGATATTAGTGCAGTTAGTTTTCGCTGGTAGGCTCCGATGTCTTTATCTGGCACGGTTCCGAGATATTTGCTGCAATAGGTCCTTTTCACCGAGATCGGGAAGTCACTAAACGATCCGCTGCGGTTCAGATCATTAACTACGCACTTAGTCAGGTCCTTTACAAAGCCCTCTAAATGAGCAACGATCAGGATCGTGGCGGAGCGGCATATAGCATTGTAAAAATCGAAATCATCTTCTTTTGCAGATTTGGCTTTTTCAATGATTAAATCAACCTCAGTCCATCGGTCCCCCAAGCTCGAAACGTACTCCTGTAAAAAAGTGGACATTAATTTATTAGTTCCCGTGCCTTTTTGATTCTAACGCTTAATTTTGATACGTCATTAACACTTCCTTCTACCGACTCAAAAAAAACTGGGTCAGCGAAGAGCTCGATAAACCTTTCATGCTTCGGTATTCTCTTGAGTGCAGGTTTTGATAGCGCACAGGCAACAGCGTCAAATACCGCTGCATTGAACGAAGACATCATCGTAAATTCGTCACCCTCCGATTTTCTGTACTTCGCGAAGGGTTTGCTACCAAAGCTGGCCTTCGCTAGGGTCATAGTCCTAAGGAAACTGTCTTTCATTTCCTTCAGTTCAGTGGGATTTAGTTGGTTAAACTCTACCATCTTTCTGGTAAGAAACTTTTTAAACTGGCCTCTATACTGCTCATGGCCATTTTTGTGACTTATAGCGAAGAATCTCAAAACTAGCTCCTCATCTTCCATCTTCTTTATTCGAGTGGATTCGGGGTCTAGGTTGGCGAGTTCAGCAAAAATCGAATTTTTAGCAAGAGACTTGATCATATCTTTGAACGGGCCTCGGCAAGTCGCATTGCGCAGTTCTTGCGCTTCAAGCTTCACTGAGCCGCTGTTCAATCTTTCAAAAATATCAAACTTAACTTGGGTGTCTACTGTAGAGTCAATCCGCAAGCAGCGTATGGTTCTCTCTTCCAGACGTCTAATCAAAAACGGCGGAAGGTCTTTGTAAAAGGATCCGTTCAGCTCTGACAGCACTTCAAGTGATTGAAGTGGAAACGATCCGTTGAAAAAGTTATATATAGCTGTTAGTCGCTGCTGCCCATCTATTACTGAGTATCTTGCTATCTCATCCTCAGCCTCATCATCGACATCAATGTCCTGTGATATGTACACTATGGGTATGGGTATATTTAATATAAGGCTCTCTATGAGCTTGGATGAGAAGGAGTCAGGCCATCGATGGTTTCGTTGATAATCCGGGTTGAGTCGAATGATCTCACGTTTGATTTTTTTTACTAAAGTCTCTAGGTCGTACTCAACTGTTTGAGTTTTGACTGTACGTTCCTTCGCTTTCTGTTGAATCGCATCTAATTGGTCTTTTAACATGCTCAGTCCTGTGTCTACGCTAGATACCGTTCGATGATGCATAGTACACGCACTCCGTCGTACGGTACTACCCCTGGCTATGGGTACTGCTAGCCTCACCCAGGGCTAGGGTAATGAGGTAATCAGCAATATGGCTGTTTTGCATTAAAATGAAATGCTTTGGGGTGAATACTGCCCCGATGTGGACATTGTCAGCAGACACGGGCAACCCAGATTTCGACGCAAGAAGCCTCCCGTTTTACAAACGAATGTGTTGAACGCGCTATCACTCCTCACGTTGGGGAGGCTGCTCACTCGGCCGGAATGTGACGATAGCTCCTCACATAATCGTACTGATGCGATCGTATACGATCCTATCGGCTGCTCGGCATAGGTGAGAAAAACGTTGACGCATACATGCGTAACACCGCTGCTGTTGGAGACCAAAGAGCCTAGGAGGGCGAATGTTTCCTGACGATTACTATTATCGCCGCTACTTGAAATCCAGGGTGTTGACCGGCGAGATCGATTTCTCAGCGCTGGTGAAAGCACTCAGTGATCGGGGCTACATCACCGAAACCGACTTCTCCGACGGCGCTAGGATTGGCTCAAGCCACATGGAAAAGCTCGGCCAAGAAGAGTTCGACGCGCTATTCGCTTTCTTCTATCCAGCCAAAATGAACACGATCCGCTGAGCTGCATCGCCACCAACGAAGGTGGGTCGTACCCGGCAGGAGCGTATGCTTACGCGCTGATCAATTTGTCAGTGGTCTCGAAGGAAGAGGGTGTGGCCATCTTGGAACGCGAGAACTTCACGGCAGAATTCACTGAATATGAACTGATCGAGGCACGACGAGATCTGCTCGACTTTTTGAAGGATTCCAGCGCGCGGCTTGCAGACCCGCGTGTCCAGGCCGAATTGGCCAGGCTTCTGGATCACGTGCTTCTGATCGAAGAAAGATTGAAGGCGCTGCGACTGTTGCCGCTTACTGAAGAAGAAAAAGTATGACGGAAGCTAGACCAGAAATTCACCTACGCCCGCAGCCGTCAACAGGTCGAATTAGGCGGAGTTTCCTATATCAGAATCTTCCGCCCTCTCGGGCTGTATGATCAGGGGAAAATGTCGTGTGCGCCAAGCTGGCGCAGGCTGGATTGACGGGGATGTATCCGAGTAGCCAGTAACTAAGTGGCGGATGCGCACAACCAAATCCCACCCACAAAAAAACGTCCGAGGACGTCTTTTTTTGGATTTGGTGGGCCCGGGTAAGTTGAATTGGAGCTCTGGATTATTGATTTTAAAATTCAATACCGTTTGAGCTTTTTGATTAGACTTTCGGCTGGAATACCGTTCAGTTGAAAAGAGGTTTATAGCTCAGGTTTTCTGCGGAGTTCACGCATGCCTTTGCTTTGAAGAAAACCTTGTGAAGCACTCTCCTGTCGACCAACGAGTTTATTTCTGCCGTGTTGGGTTGCAGCCGAACCACAATGTGTGAATACTTTCTAGAGCAAACTAAGCACCCAGAATCGGAATGAAAACCCATGCGTGCCCAAGTTTTAGTGCTGCTGACCAAGAAAACACGAAAAATTCATTTAGCATCACGAGCATCAGAGCGACGCATGCGTTTCACATAGCCCATGCTTAGCGGTCGGCGCAGGGCTGACGACCGCATGAGCTCAGTGGTCTTCTGAAGATACTTACCAAGGGGCTCGTGGCAGGGCGTGTCCGAACGCTTTATATTAAGGGGTAAGAATCTCAGACTGGAGGTGGGGGCATGCGGCCACACCTCCCTAGAAAAAGGTTGATTAAAAGCCGTACTTTCTCTTCCTATTAACGAATGCAGGCTCTGTTCCTTCAAGGATTTCGATAACCCGTTTTTTTATTTGGGGAGATTCAACAGCGCCCGAAATGTAGTTGAATTTTTTGCCAGCCTTGTCACAAGTAGCAGCGATAATTTGTTCTGCATCACATACAACCGCTAAGTTTGGGTTATGCGTGACTATTATGACTTGTCGCTGCTGTTTTGCCGACTTTATACAATGGACCAGCACTTTAAATATTGTTTGGTTGTCGAGATTCTCCTCTGGCTGATCGATGATTAATGGGATGTTGTCTTTGTCGACCATTAAGTAAAACACTAATAGCAGCAAACCACGCTCGCCTGGAGAAAGTTGACTGATCTCTTGATTGTCATAAGTTAGGGAGTACTGAGGCCGAAGATAGCCAAGTCCGAAAATGTAATCGTATAATTCCGCAGGGCGGTCTTTATATTCTTTTCTCAGCTGGTCAGTAACTGATACTTCGGTCGTTGAATCGTTTTCATTTCTGCGATCATAATGCAAAAGTTCGTCGATTTTACCTATGAAGTCCGTAGTTGAGTTGACGTTTGAGAAATCTGTTTCTTTTAAGATGTTTCTGATGAGTAGATGGCTTTCCTCTACTCCGCTGAAGCTACCTTTCGCTTGACGGTTTATACGGTTTAAGAATAGTTCTTGAAATCCTTCTTCGGTGACTCTGACATCAAAGTCTAGCGGCAGGGCTAAACCCATATCCGCGGTAGACTGAACGAAATTTTGAACTGGCTCATAAAGATTGCGGTACTCCGCAACAATTTTTATGATTTGAGCATGTATGTGTTTGCTAAGATTTGTTCGCTCTGACCTAAGGGTGTCTTTCTGAGAGGGAAGCTCTTGAAGAGCATGAATTTGCTCTTCATACCACACAATAGAGTTCGGTTTAGTCCTATCGCCATAAATTTCCGATTTTGCTTTTTGCCATGCAGCTAGCTGTTCACGAAAGGCCAAGTAAAGTCTCTGTTTTTCACCTAGTTGGCTTTTCAGTGCGAGAATATCGCTCTCCATTTTGCTGCGGCGATTTAATAACCCTTCATTCTCTTGGGACGTAAGGATTTTCTCTTGTGCATTAACAATGCTTCGAAACTGATGTCCTTGATTCTCGATTGGGGTAGTTACGATAACCAACGATGCTAGTTCTTCTGCCTTGAGATCTGATTGGGCCTCCCGCAGCATTTCTTGGAGATCCTGCAGGAATACGTCGTGACTCTTTTGATGATTTTTGAGCGCTTGGTAAATTCTAGTCATCTGGGCTATGCCCTTTGATGCCTCCGTTTTTATTGCCCGAGCACGTTGCTCCTCGGTGGATATTAGATTTAATTGCTCCTCTAAATCGGTTAAATTTTTTGTCTTAATTACTGCTTCTTGCTTTACCTCCTCAGACTCCTCTGGATTTTCCACCACTAAAGGTTTTGCTGCTTCGAGTGAGCGAAGTTCACGCTGCCGCTCATTCAGTTTTAGTTCTAAGGTGGTTTTAAAGGATGGTGTCGAGCGTTCTTCTAAAGCAACGATCTCGTGATTAATTTTGGATAGGTTGGTTAATAAAAGCTTTTGCTCCTCCTCCAGCTCTGAAATCTTAAAGCTCAGCAGTTCGTCTAATGAGTTAAAGCCAATCTGCTGATCCTCGGGGACGTGAGTGTAGATGATTTTTCTCAGCTCACCATCAAACGTGGATGAACCACCACCGGCTAGTTCGTTACATAACGTTTCTAGATAGCTTTGTGGAAGGTATTTAACTCTTTCAACACTTGATGGGTTAGGGTTCTCATGCAAACCTTTTGATGTTTCGGTGCCGTCGTGCCAACGCAATGTTCCAACAAACTGGGCAGCTAATTTACTCTTGGGATCTCTAAACCTCCCTTCATTTAGAAACGAAAAGCTTGTGTGATTGTTACTGTCTCCCAAAAGGGAGATCACATCGGCGAGGGCGCTTTTACCACTTCCCTTGTTTCCAATAATGGATACCAAATCGTAGTTGAGCGGAATGTCGGTATCGAACCAATTTTCAGAAAGGGTGGAGTCGTTTTTTCGAACTATTTTTATAGACTTGATATATTTTGTACGATTCGCTGATACTAGCATGGGCTTCGGAGGCATATCTCCGACAAAGACTCTTTGCTCGAACTCACCCACCGCGTGAACTAGACCTTGGAAAGTAGCATCAGCTTTGATCCATGTAAAACATTGCCCTACGCGGTCTTTATTTTCAGATGTGCTTAAATCATGCGCGTCTGAACAATCCAGCAGCTTATCCGTTACATTAGATTCAGCCAGTTTTTTTCTCGCTTTTGTATAAGCAAGAGGGTTGGCTGAAGCGCTAAACACTAGATCTACACGATTAATCACATTTCGTTTTTCTGCTATGGACTGATCAGTCCATTTCATGTTTTCCCATTCAGCTTTACCCACTGCCAGCAAGTGGCGCCCCTTTAGATCGTGCCGGTCTAACGCTTTCAATACTGAGTCTAAACTGACGCATAAGTTATTAAATCCTTCTTGGAGCGGCGAAGCGTAGTGGATGCGTTGATCTTCAGGAGCAGCTTTGATTACCATTTCGCCTAGTCGCATAATACTTTCTGGCGTAATCACTGCTTGCCATTTACCGTTAAGGTCCTCCGCATCGGGTATCAGGTGATAACATTGAACTAGGGAGCTTAGGAATTGCTGTCGGATTATTTCAGGTTCCAACTGATCAAATATTACGTGTAAATTAATACGATTCCAGTCGGACTTAGAGTATGTGCCGTCTTCAGATTTTTTGACTGTCCCCGCGAATTTGTCGAGCCTAAGCTCTACTACCGGTAGTATCAAATCAATATTCGATAAACGTCCGTTTCTCTTTTCTTTTAGTACTCGTTCATAGCCATCTACGAAGATATAGTCGTTGATCCCGATGACTTTGAACTCGGCTGGTAATCTTTCTAGGTCGTCTAAAAAACTATCCCAGGCTTGTTCATTAGTTCCGGGATAGTTGTGTACTATAGACGCTGGGGTGTGCACGTGTAGGTCCCATTTTTTCCATGTGGCGCCAATATGTTGCTCGTTCATTTTGCCTCCTTGCCTTTAGATGATTTACTGAAATTGGGTTTGCAATTTTTCGGTGCTATTGGGTCGTAGCTACAATCCAGGGAGCGGCTTATCTAGATATTTGGGCCCCACACCGGTCCCTCTTGATACATATGTCATTTTGAGCCTGAAATGTTGCCAGATGGGAGAATCCCAGTCTGACTCTCTCAGCTCTTTGCAATAATCCAGTAGGTGCATTTCGAGAGCAGAAAGGAAACGGGTGGCGTCAACTGTCTGTGTTTGTGGGTCGTATAGGGCTGCGCCGTCCCTACGAACTCGCCAGCTACCAGTCGTCTCCCCTTGGTGCATGATTCCGCATCTGACATGTTTGTAAAAAAATCTGCTGCATTCCCCAAGCGGTGTAAAGGCTTCCACACGGGCAAAGAAATCTTGGAAGGCTTGTCCGCTTTGCGCTGATTTTGCAGATCCAGTCCAGAAGGATTGCAAAGCCTCCACCATCAAACAGCCGCAAGCCATCATAGCGAAGCCGTGCTTGTGCTCTGCCGATTTGAAGGGCTTTAGGTATCGTTCATACAGTCGCTGGTGGATGAAGCAAGCGATGCTTTCTCTGTCCTGCGCTATCAAGAAGTTACGATAGTCTGCGACGGTAACTCCGCTCGATAGTAATACATCTGAGGGGGCACGTTCGGTCACGGTGTCTAGCTCTGAGGGAGTTAATCGGATCTGAGGGCCAGCCAGCAAGCGCCATCAAGTAGCCGCTGTATAGCTTTATGCCAGATCCGAACAGATTGGTAACTAAAAAACACCGTGGAAGACTGCTTTTTGCCCTGCAACCCCCGTTTGAGGCAACGGAGTTTAGGCAGGGAGGTGTCGAGCGTCCGGCCTAGGTAGGCAAGTGCAGACAGCTGCCGCTATAACTTAGACTGTAGAGCAATTCATTTGGATCACCCTAGCTTCCTAGGCGCAACGACTAGCTGCTGAGTACCCCGTGACACCTTTTGGTATCCCCAAGATCAGCGCCTGGTAGTCGGAAATGCCAATGGGGAAACCATACCGCCTAGAACTCAAAAAGCTTAGAAAGCTCCCATAGCTTTGACACCCGCCTTCACTGGATTTCAGGCACAAAAAAAGACGTCCTTGGACGTCTTTAGATGTAAAAGTGGTGGAGCCGGGGGGATTTGAACCCCCGTCCGCCAGTACTCCGCTTTCGGGCCTACATGCTTAGCCGTGTCTATTAAGTTAACCCTCAGCGACCCGACGGGCAGGGTGCTTTGGGCGAGCTGTGTAAGTTTTAGCCGATTCGTCCACAGCGTACTGCACGGCGATCCTGTTCTATATGACAATCACTTTGGGTTTACAGGCATCCCCTGGTGATTGCTGGAGCCGAAGCTACCAGAAGGAAGGCTAGCACCGCTTACGCGGCGAGAGCTTGTTCCCCGTAGGTTTCGTCATTGGCAACTATAGAAAGTTGCAACAGTGGATTTACGACTTCTGTTACCAAGTCGGCATGCCCCTAGAGTTTCATCACCGGCGTCGAATCCTAATCGGCCCCAATTCTGCTGCTCTAGCAGTCAGGCGGCGGAGTCTACCCGAATCAATGAGATACGTCGACCGTCCACCTGACATTCCTCTCGCGACGGGCTTGGGCCCGTCGCGATTCGGCAATTACTTCGCGGCGCCGCCGTCGCTACCGTCACCGCCGGTTTTCAGCTCGGTGATTTTCTTGGTAGTGATCGAAATGCACTCTTTGTCATCGCCACGTTTCTGCGCGGCGGTAGCGTCAGCTACGGTTTTCTCGATGTCAGTCTTGCTGTCGCCGGTCAGGTTGGTAGTGGTCGACGCTTCAGCATTCTTCAGTGCCGCGATGTTCGCGCCGCACAGGTCATCAGCAGCGAAAACCGGGGAGCCCAACAGTGCAGCGGTAAGAAACAGTCCAGTCAGTGCGGTGCGCTTCATGTGTATCTCCTTGAGCCTGTTGACTCGGTGTCGCCGCTCAATTTGCCGGTGCCCGAGATAGAGGGAAAAGCGCCGAATGGTTTGCGGCGCCTAAAGAGATGGACTGCCGCCTGTCGCAGGGGTTCTATTTTTTTTCACGATGCTGTGAAAAAGCCACGTTGCCGGATGTTTCGAGATTATGGGGCGATCTACGCTCCATTTGTGTGCATCAAGAGATTCTGGGTTTAGTCACTCGATCCACGAGATAGACGAGCCCGTGGTAGTCGATACCGCCATGTTGCGCGAGCCCGATCTCGCACGTCCGGCTGGTCGAAATGCCTTCATCACAGAATTGAACAGCGTCTTTCAACGAGCGCAGCGCATGGGCATTCAGCTCCGGTGTGGTGAAGCCTTTGTCGCCCGCGAAGCCGCAGCAATGAATGCCTTCGGGCACGACCACATTGACGCTGCACATTCTCGCGAGGTCGATCAGCGCCTGGCTCTCGCCCAAATGTTGGGTGCTGCAGGTGACGTGAACGGCGATGGGCGCTTGCTGCGGGGTGAACACCAGCTTGTCCAGCAGATGGGTGCGGATGAAACGTACCGGGTCATACAGGTCGAGCCGGGTTTCCTTGAGGTCCTGAACCAGACGCAAGGTGCAGGGACTGGTGTCGCAGTAGATCGGATCGATCCCGCCGCGACTGGCCTTGATCAGCGCAGCAAGCATCTGCTGGCGCTTCTCTTCTGCCTGCTCGGCGTAGCCCTTGGAGGCGAAAGGCTGGCCGCAGCACAGACTGTCCTGGTCTTGCGGGAACACCACTTGATACCCGGCTTTCTCCAGCAGCCCTCGGGTCTTGTCCATCAGCGACATCTGCTCGCGATCGCCCGCTGCGGGGCCCATGACGCGGGACACACAGGCGGCCAGATAGACCACTCGCGGGCGCGAATCTTCAATCGGCGGCGTGAAGCGAATAGCGTTCTCGGGCTGTGGCATTGCCGGCGTCCACTGAGGCACGCGACCTGAAGACGCTTTGCTCAACGCGCTGGATATCTTCGCCAGCCTCGGTGCGCCGAGCAGCATGCGCGCGCCATTGGCGGCATGCAGCGTAAATCGCGCCCCCCTCAACGCTGTCGCGAAGTGCTGGCTGATCCAGCTGGCAGCCTTGCCGTGTTGCGCTTGTTCCCCGCGAAGCTTTTTCACCAGCTCGCCGGTATTGATGCCGACCGGGCAACGTTGAGCGCAGAGTCCGGTGGCTGCACAGGTATCGATGCCCTGGTATTGATAGTCACGCTCGAGCTGAGTCGTGTCGGCACCCGCGCGTTTTTTCGCCTGGATGTCCCGCCACATGACGATGCGCTGGCGTGGACTCAGGGTCAGCCCTTTTGACGGACACACCGGCTCGCAAAAGCCGCACTCGATGCATTTGTCGATGATCGCATCGGCAGCGGGCATGGGTTTGAGGTGCTTGAGGTGCACCTGCGGATCTTCACTGAGCACGACGTCCGGATTGAGAACGCCGGCGGGATCGAGCAGACGTTTGAGTTGCCACATCAGCGCGTACGCCTCGCTGCCCCATTCAAGCTCCACGAACGGCGCCATGTTGCGGCCGGTGCCGTGTTCGGCTTTCAGTGAGCCATTGAACTCCACGGCCACCAGTTGAGTGACGTCATCCATGAACGCGGAATAACGCGCGATCTCCTGCGGATCGTTAAAGCCCTGGGTGAAGACGAAGTGCAGGTTGCCCTCCAGCGCGTGGCCGAACAGGATGGCCTCGTCGTAGCGGTGCTTTTCGAACAGTTCGACCAATCGCCGCACGCCGATGGCCAGCTGCTCGACGGGAAAGGTCACGTCTTCGATGATCACCGTCGTGCCGGTCTCACGCACCGCGCCGACGGCAGGGAAGGTGTCTTTGCGAATGGCCCAGAGCCGGGCGTTCTCGGTCGCGTCTTCGGTGAAATCGACCTGCTTCTCAACCGGAAAGTGCGCAATGGACGCCATGATCTGCGCCAGTTGCTCGTGCAGTAACGGTCGGGTCGCGGCGCGGGCTTCGATCAACAGGGCGCAGGCGCCTTCAGATAGCTCACGAACGAATGCCGGCATGCCTGGCTTGTTCTGCACCGAGCGCAGGCTGCGCCGATCAAGCAGTTCGACAGCAGCGACCGGCTGGGTTTTCAAAACCGTCACGGCGTTGCAGCAGGTTTCGATGTCGGGAAAGACAATCAGCGCCGTTGCCTTGTTCGGGTGATCGGGCACCGTGTCGTACGTCACCGCGCTGATGAAGCCCAGCGTGCCCTCTGACCCCACCAGCAAGTGGCTGAGGATGTCGAGCGGCTCGTCGAAATCCACCAAAGCATTTAGCGACAGGCCGCAAGTATTCTTCAGACGGTACTTGTGGCGGATCTTCGCGGCGAGTTCGGTATTGGCGCGGGTCTCACGACCCAGTTGCGCGAGGCGCTCAAGCAGCTCGGCATGGCTGAGGCGAAACGCAGCGACGCTGGCGCCGTCTTCCGTGTCCAGGCGGGCGCCGTCGGCGAGCACCAGCCGAATGCCGGCGAGGGTGTGGTAGGTGTTTTGGGCCGTGCCGCAGCACATGCCGCTGGAATTGTTGGCGACGATGCCGCCGATTTTGGCGGCGTGCATGGAGGCCGGGTCCGGACCTATCTTGCGCCCGAATGGCGCGAGCCACACATTGGCCTGCGCGCCGATAACGCCCGGTTGCAAACGGATCTGCGCGCCGTGCTCGCGTATTTCACGGCCATTCCAGTTATCGCCGAGCACGATCAACACTGAGTCACTGATGGCTTGCCCCGAGAGGCTGGTGCCCGCCGCGCGAAAGGTCACGGGGATTTTATGGGCCTGCGCCAGTTTCAGCAGCGCCACGACTTCGTCTTCTGATTCGACGCGGATGACCAGTTTGGGGATCAGTCGGTAAAAACTGGCGTCGGTGCCGAAGGCCAGGGTCGAGAGTGGGTCGTCGAAGCGTCTTCCGGTAGGAATGAGGCTGTTCACACCGGCCAGAAACGCGGCGGGCAAGGTCATGCGGTCTTCCTCGTGGGGGGCATCTCGGTGGCGCTGCGGCCTCTGTCGGGCCGCATGGGCCGGGATCGACGCGATTCAGGCGCCCAGTTCGCGGACCAGCGAATCGCGGGTGATGTCGCTGATCGACTTGGCACCGGTCAGGACCATCGCCACGCGCATTTCCTTCTCGAACAGGTCCAGCAGGTTTTTCACCCCGGCCTCGCCGTGGGTGGCCAAGGCGTAGATGAACGCGCGGCCGATCAGCACGGTGTCGGCACCGAGGGCAATCATGCGCACCACATCCAGGCCGCTGCGAATACCGGAGTCGGCGAGAATCTTCAGATCGCCTTTCACGGCGTCGGCAATGGCGGGCAGCGCACGGGCGCTGGACAGCACGCCGTCGAGCTGGCGGCCGCCATGGTTGGAAACCACGATGCCATCGGCGCCGAATTTAACCGCATCCCGGGCGTCGTCCGGGTCGAGGATGCCCTTGATGATCATCGGGCCGTCCCAGGAATCGCGAATCCATTCCAGGTCTTTCCATGAAATCGACGGATCAAAGTTATTGCCCAGCCAAGCGATGTAATCGGTGAGACCGGTAGGGTTGCCGCGATAGGCCGACACGTTGCCCAAGTCGTGGGGGCGGCCGTTGATGCCCACATCCCACGCCCATTGCGGGTGAGTCATAGCTTGCAAGACGCGGCGCATCGGCCCGCCTTTGCCGCTCATGCCGGAGTGCGCGTCACGGTAACGAGCGCCCGGGACGGGCATGTCGACGGTGAACACCAGTGTTTTCACGCCGGCGGCTTTGGCTCGCTCCAGCGCGTTGCGCATGAAGCCGCGGTCTTTCAGAACATACAGCTGAAACCACATGGGCCGCTTGATCGCCGGGGCGACTTCTTCAATCGGGCACAACGAAACCGTCGACAGCGTGAACGGAATGCCCTTGGCGTCTGCGGCGCGTGCGGCCTGCACTTCGCCACGGCGGGCGTACATGCCGCAAAGGCCGACCGGTGCCAGTGCCATCGGCATGCTCAGGGTTTCACCGAACAGCGTCGTCTCAAGACTCAGCTCGGACATGTTCTTCAGGATGCGCTGGCGCAGCGCAATGTCGGCCAGGTCGGAGACGTTGTGGCGCAGGGTGTGCTCGGCGTAGGCGCCACCGTCAGCGTAGTGAAACAGGAAGGGCGGGAGCTTGCGCTGGGCGGCGGCGCGGTAGTCGGTGGAGGCAGAAATGATCATGGGATCTCGCAGATGAGTGAGCGGGGCCACAGCCGGGCGCGCAACAAGCACGCCCGGCGCTCGTCTGATTAATGAACCAGCATGCCGGTGAACCAGTACGCCTGGGCGTAGGTGATGCAGCCAACGATCGTGGCAAAGAAAATGCTGTGCTTGAGGGTGAAGCGGAACAGGTCGGATTCTTTACCCACCAGCCCGGTCGCCGCGCAGGCCACCGCGATCGATTGCGGGGAGATCATCTTGCCGGTCACACCGCCGCTTGAGTTCGCCGCCACCATCAACACGTCACTGACGCCCAGTTGGTGTGCAGTGGTGGCCTGCAGCGAGCCGAACAGCGCGTTCGAGGAAGTGTCGGAGCCTGTCAAGAACACGCCCAGCCAGCCGAGGAACGGCGAGAAGAACGGGAACGCGCTGCCTGTCCCGGCCAGGACCAAGGCCAGCGTCGAGGACATCCCGGAGTAGTTCATGACGAAGGCGAAGGCCAACACCATGCCGATGGACACGATGGCCCAGCGCAGCTCGATCAGCGTTTCTTTGAACGTGATCAAACCTGTTTTAGGGGTAATGCGCAGCACGATCATCGCCAGAATCGCCGAGATCAGAATCGCGCTGCCCGACGCGGCGAGCAGGTCGAATTTGTACACCGCTGGCATGGCCGTCGGATTGGCGACAATCGGCGCCATCTTCATGACCAGTTGATCCAGGTGCGGCACCGGGAAGTTCATGGTCAGCGCCTGCAGCGGACCGCCCGCAGCGAACAGCGCCTTGAACGGCTTCAGCGTCCAGATCGTCACGACCACAGTCAGGATCAGGAAGGGCGACCATGCCTTGATGATGGTGCCCGCCGAGTAAGGCGATTTCTTGGTGGTGCGAGGCTGGCCAAAGCCGCCTGCATTACCTGCGCCGCCGCCCATGACTGCAGCACCGCCTGACGTACCGGCGATCTGCGCATCGGCTGCGCGAGCGGGCTGCCAGACTTTCAGGAAGAAAGTCAGAGACACGAGGCTGACCAGCGCCGAGGTAATGTCAGGCAGTTCCGGACCGACGAAGTTGGAGGTCAGAAATTGCACGATAGCGAAGCTGCCGCCGGCAACAAGTGCCGCTGGCCAGGTCTCCTTGACGCCTTTCACGCCGTCCATCATGAACATCAGCCAGAACGGCACGAATACCGACAACAGCGGCAATTGACGACCGGCCATGGCGCCGATCTTGAACGGGTCGAGGCCGGACACCTGACCGGCCACGATGATCGGGATGCCCAATGCGCCAAACGCCACCGGTGCGGTGTTGGCGATCAGGCAGAGGCCAGCGGCGTACAGCGGGTTCAGTCCCAGGCCAACCAGCAACGCAGCGGTGATCGCCACCGGTGCGCCGAAGCCTGCTGCCCCTTCCAGAAACGCGCCGAAGCAGAAGCCGATCAGCAAGACCTGCAACCGCTGGTCGTCCGTGATCGACATGACCGAGCTGCGAATGATCTCGAACTGGCCGCTTTTCACCGTCAGTTTGTAGAGAAACACGGCCGCGATGATGATCCACGCGATGGGCCACAAGCCGTAGAGGAATCCATAACCGGCGGACGCGACGGCCATGTCGGCGGGCATATGGAACGCGAAGATCGCGATCAGTATGGCGAGCAGAAGCGTGATGGCGCCTGCGACGTGGCCCTTGAGCCGGAATATCGCGAGCGCCAGAAAGAAGAAAATAATCGGAATGACAGCCACCAGCGCCGAAAGGCCCAGGCCGCCAAGAGGTGTGTAGAGCTGTTGCCAGGTTTGCATGTATGAGGCCCCTAATTGTTTTTGGTTAGGCCCGGTGTCCATGTCTTACGTGCGCGGCTCCTGCAGGTGACAACTGCGTGTCTGTCTTCCTGTCGGCGCTGACGAACGAGTCGCACAGCTCACCAGCTCAAGCGTTCCGCCGTCGGGAAGTGCCTGCAGCGTGGGACAGTGATAAGCCGTCCATCGCCGGCATTGTAAATTGGTAATACCAATTTACAATGTCTTGGAGCTAGGTTAGAAGCCTTGCTGACGGTGTGTCAATTTATGACGCGTAAACTTTCGTAGCAGCTCGCCTGGATTTCGCCCGCTTTTCGCCTGAGAGGGCGATTTCTCCTACATCTGCCGGGTGAATGTCTGATCGTGATCGGCGAGAATATGCGCCCCGCAGCTACGTCAGACGGGGGCAGCCGGGTTGTGGAGTGAAGGGTTATGGGCTTTGATCAGGTGCGTCAGCGCCGCTTGTCCGACGACATTGTCGAACAGCTGGAAAGGATGATTTTGGAGGGCACGTTGCGCTCCGGCGGTCGTCTTCCGGCTGAGCGAGCGCTGGCCGAGCAATTTGGTGTGTCGCGCCCCTCTCTGCGCGAAGCCATCCAAAAGCTGACGGCCAAAGGGTTATTGGTCAGCCGTCAGGGAGGCGGCAACTACGTCGTCGACAGCATCGGGTCGACGTTCAGCGATCCGCTGCTTCATCTTCTGGAAAGCAGTCCTGAAGCCCAGCGCGACTTGCTTGAGTTTCGCCACACACTTGAAGCCTCATGCGCCTACTACGCGGCGATACGTGCGACGGATGTTGATCGGCTGCAGCTGCGCGAAGCCTTCGATGCGTTGCAGGATTGCTACAGCCGTGCAGAGGAGGTGAGCCGCGCGGAGGAGGGCGCGGCGGACGCCAATTTCCACCTCGCCATCGCCGAAGCCAGCCATAACGCCGTGTTGCTGCACACGATTCGCGGTCTGTTCGATCTGCTGCGGCGCAGTGTCGTCACCAACATTGGCGGCATGTACAAACAGCGCGCAGAAACCCGCGACATGCTGATTGATCAGCATCGTGAGTTGTACCTGGCGATTATCGAAGGGCGGGCGGACGATGCTCGAGAAGTGTCGAGCCGTCACTTGCTGTACGTGCAGGAAGTGCTGGAGGAAGTGCGCCAGCAAGTGAAGCGTACTGCGCGGGCTGAGCGGCGCAGCCGGATTTGAAGAGGTGATGTTGCGCACGATGGGGAGAGTGCCGCTGATAACCAGCCGGCGCTGCTGAACGTGCATTTTACCGGGCCTCAGCCGAGACCCGGTCTTGCCGAAACAGGCGGGAGAGACTGAATCAGTCTTCCTTGCCCTTGTTCCGCACTGCGCGTTGCAGCTCGCGATTGGAATCGCGTTCGCGCTCGGTGTCGCGCTTGTCGTATTCCTTCTTGCCTTTGCCCAGAGCAATCTCGCACTTGATCAAGTGCTGCTTCCAGTAAAGGGCAAGGGCCACGCAGGCATAGCCTTTTTGGTGAACAGACGCCGTCAGCTTTTCCAGCTCGCGCTTGTTGAGCAACAGTTTACGGGTGCGTGTCGGATCAGCGATGACGTGGGTACTGGCTGTCGTCAGTGGCGAGATATGGCTACCCATCAGCCAGGCCTCACCGTCTTTGAGCAACACGTAACTGTCAACCAGCTGCACCTTGTTGGCACGCAGGCTTTTTACTTCCCAGCCAGCCAGGACCAGACCGGCCTCGAACTTGTGTTCGATGAAGTAATCGTGACGCGCCTTTTTATTTTGCGCGATGGTCCCTGTGGGATGTTTCTTGAGCTTAGCCATAGGCGACGCATTATAGGGATCAACGGGCTTCTCGGCTATGGGCTCGCACGCTGAAGCTGTGTGCTTGAGCGCGTGGAGTGAATCCCGGACAATGCGCGATCTTTTTTGCGTGTTGGACGTGTCAACGATGTCGACGGACAAGGTTTCGGTTCACGGGAGTTGGGCCAGTCGCTGGGTGTTCATCCTTGCTGCCACCGGCTCTGCCGTGGGGTTGGGCAGCATCTGGAAATTCCCTTACATGGTCGGCGTCTACGGCGGCGGTGCATTTGTGCTGGTGTTTCTGGCGTGCATCGCGCTAATCGGGATTCCGGTGATGATCGCCGAAACGCTCATCGGCCGTCGCGCACGGCAGAGCCCGGCCAACGCGCTGCGATCGCTGGCACTGGCGGCCGGACATTCGTCGAAGTGGTCGTGGGGCGCTTTTGCCGGCATGGTGACCGCGCTGCTGATTCTCTCTTTCTATAGCGTCGTGGGTGGCTGGTCGCTCGAGTACATCATTGATGTCGGCAAAGGCGATTTCAAAGGCGTGACGCCTGACGGTGTCGGTGCCTATTTTGGCGAGATGATCGCTGATCCGTGGCGCCTCGTCGGCTGGCACACGCTGTTCATGCTGCTGTCGGCGATCACCATTGCCAAGGGCGTCAACGCCGGCCTTGAGCGCAGCCTGCGCATCCTGATGCCCTTGCTGTTCGTACTCATCGTCATTCTGTTGGGCTACAGCCTGACCACCGGGCACTTCATGGAAGGCGTGCATTTCATGTTCGACTTCACACCGGAGAAGCTGCTCGATGGCCTGCTCCCTGCCATGGGCCACGCGTTCTTCTCGCTCAGTGTGGGCGTCGGTTCGATCATGATCTACGGCGCGTACATGACCAAAGAAGCGTCGATCACCGCGACGGTAGTGGGTGTGGCATTGCTCGACACGTTTGTGTCGCTGCTGGCAGGCCTTGCATTGTTTCCGATTGTGTTCGCTGCGGGCCTGAACCCAAGCGAGGGGCCAGGGCTGATGTTCGTTACGTTGCCGTATGCATTTGGTAACGTCGCCTTCGGTACCGTCATGGGCGTGGTGTTCTTTATCCTTGTCGCCGTCGCGGCCTGGAGCTCTGCCATTTCCTTGCTCGAGCCCATGGTCGCGTACCTGGTCGAGCGCACAAAGGTTCGCCGCGGCTGGGTGACTTTCTGGCTATCGTTCATCTGCTGGTTCGTCGGTCTCGGGACGGTCTTCTCGTTCAACATCTGGAAGCAGGCCAAATTTTTCGTGAACGAAGGCACAGGCTTCCATCTCTATCAGTGGGGAGCGTCGTCGGGGCTGGATTTCTTTGGCGTGATCGATTTCTTCACCTCGCGGATCATGCTGCCGCTGGGTGGATTGTGTTTTGTGGTATTCGCAGGTTGGGTGATGGGACGCGGTGCGGTACGCGACGAATTGTCGGTGCGCAGCCCGGTTCTGTTCGCTTTAACGTTCTCTTTGATGCGCTATGTGGCGCCGATCGGCATCTTGATTGTCTTTGCCGCTCAGCTTTGGAAATGACGCTGACATGACTACGCATATTCAACGTTCCGCCCTTTTGCCATATCCCGCCCAGGCGCTTTATGACCTGGTCAACGATGTGAGTCGCTACTCCGAATTTCTGCCGTGGTGTTCCGCCGGCACCGTGCTGGAGCAGAGTGATACCTCAATGCGTGCGCGTGTCGAGATCGCCAAAGGTGGCCTGAGCCAGCACTTCGTCACGCGTAATACGCTGACGCCGGGACAGGTCATCGAGATGAACCTGGAGGAGGGGCCTTTCAGCCAGTTGCACGGCGTCTGGACCTTCAAGGCCCTGAACGAAAAGGCCTGCAAGATCAGCCTGGACCTTTCGTTCGACTACAGCGGCTCGATCGTCCGCGCGACCTTGGGGCCGCTGTTTAATCAGGCGGCCAACACCTTGGTTGATGCTTTCTGTCAGCGAGCCAAAGAGCTGCATGGCTGAGCTGATGATTCGCGTCGAGGTGGTCTATGCCACCGTCGACCGTCAGGAGTTGCTCGCACTGGACTTGCCCGTCGGAACATCGGTACGCGCTGGGGCTCTTGCATCGGGGATGGCCGAACGCTTCCCTGAGCTGGATCTCGCACAGTGCCCGTTGGGCATCTTCGGCACGCTGGTTGGCGACCCCGATCAGCGCGCGCTGGAAGCCGGAGACAGGGTCGAGATTTATCGCCCGTTGCTGGCTGATCCGAAAGAGGTACGTCGTCTGCGTGCTTTAAAAGCGGCGAATGCCAGGAAGGCGCAAAAACCGATTTAATTTTCTCATCGAGTCGATTGAGAGACGTAAAAAAGCCCGGGGTTTCCGGGCTTTTTTATACGGCTCATTCCAGAAGGGAACGAAGGATCAGCGCGGGTTCGTGTCCAGTGGCTCCTGAGAAGGCACGGGCACGGTCTCGACTTTGTCGACGTCGTTCTGAATCTGCTCAAGCAAAGATCCAGGCTTCGGCGGCTCTTCCTTCGGCGGCTGCGTCCCTTGGTTTTCGGGGGTGACAGTCGTGTCGCTGCTCTTGCCGAGGATGGCCTCGTCGCGGCTGACACCCGGCTTGAAGTCACCGGACAAGCTTGCCAACTGGTCGTTGCCATTGAAGATCAGGCTGACGCGCTCCTGCTGGCGTTCGCCACCGCCAGGCTGCAGGCTGTACAGATAGTCCCAGCGCTCAGGGTGGAAGGTGTCGGTCAACAAGGGGTTGCCCATGATAAACCTTACTTGCCGACGGGTCATTCCCGGGCGTAACTGGTCTATCATGTCCTGCGTGACGACATTGCCCTGTTGGATGTCGATTTTATAAACCCCGGGGAATGAACAACCGGCGAGTGCGAGCAGTCCCACGAAGGTGAAACTGGTTAGCAAGAGCTTGGTGTTTTGCATCGGTGGGCGACTTCCACTATCTTGGCTGGGACAACGTAAACCCCGATCATACCTGCATTAAGAGAAGCTGCGAAGCAGCGTCTGCGAGAAAGCTGACCATGGTTGAAAATAGCGAACTACGCAAAGCCGGACTTAAAGTGACCCTGCCGCGGGTCAAGATCCTTCAAATGCTCGATTCTGCCCAGCAGCGTCACATGAGCGCGGAGGATGTCTACAAGGCGCTGATGGAGGCCAACGAAGACGTCGGTCTGGCAACGGTTTACCGAGTTCTGACTCAGTTTGAAGCAGCCGGATTGGTGGTTCGCCACAATTTCGACGGCGGCCATGCGGTGTTCGAACTGGCTGACGGAGGCCACCACGACCATATGGTTAACGTGGAATCCGGCGAGGTCATCGAGTTCTTCGACGAAGAAATCGAAAAACTGCAAAAAGCCATTGTGAGCAAGCACGGCTTCGAGCTGGTTGATCACAATCTAGTGCTCTACGTACGCAAGCAAAAGGTGTAAGCCTCTTGTGAAGTACGACAAAGGCGACCCGCGGGTCGCCTTTGTTGTTTCTGCATTTGTCGGTCGAATGCTGCCAGAAAGGCGACGCCCAGATCAGGCGGTGATGGGCCTCACGATTTGGAGGTGACCACCATCTTCTTGGCGTGCGCGAGCGACTCTTTGGTCAGATCGATCCCTCCCAGCATGCGCGCCACTTCTTCCACTCGCTCGTTCTTGCTCAGCTTGGACACCGCCGTGCGGGTCACATCCGCCTCACGAACCTTGTGCACGAAGAGGTGTTGATGCCCTTGGGCAGCGACTTGCGGCAAGTGAGTGACGGTCATGACCTGGCCGCGTTCGCCCAGGCGGCGCAGCAGTTGGCCAACGATTTCAGCCGTAGGGCCGCCGATACCCACGTCCACTTCGTCAAACACCAGCGTCGGAACTCGAGAGGTTTGTGCGGTGATCACCTGGATCGCCAGGCTGATCCGCGACAATTCCCCGCCCGATGCCACTTTCGCCAGCGCCTTAAGCGGCTGACCCGGGTTGGCGCTGACCAGCAGTTCAACCTGCTCCAGCCCGTTGGGTGACAGCTCTTTGTCTACATTCTCGCGCAGCTCGATATTGAAGCGGCCGCCCGGCATGCCCAGCCGCTGAATTTCGTGCTCGACCTTGTGGGCCAGCTCCGGCGCAGCACGGTGACGCAAGTCGCTCAGCTCGCGCGCCTTCTCTTGATAGTGCCGCGCGTAGGAACCCACCTCGTGTTCCAGTCTCTCGATCGCTTCATCGTTGGCGTTGAGGGTCTCGATCTCGTCGAGCAATTTCTGATGCAGCGCCGCGACTTCTGTCGGCTGCACGCGGTGTTTGCGTGCCAGCGTATAGATGGTGTCGAGGCGCTCTTCGATTTGCTGCAGGCGGGCGGGATCCGCTTCAAAACGATCGAGGAAGCGATTGATCTCGCCGACGGCCTCTTCGACCTGAATCTGCGCACTGGAAAGCAGGTTGGTTGCTTCATTGAGTGCATCGGGCGTGTTGTTCACGCTGCTGAGTCGGTTGAGGCTGGCGGTCAGTGCGTTCAGCGCATTGCCGGAATCGCTTTCACTGCACAGCTCGACGACCTGCCGGCAGATCCCCAGCAGGCTTTCGGCATTGGTCAGCGTGGTGTGTTCCTGTTCCAGGCGCTCGAGCTCGTTTTCGCCGAGGCTCAAGCTTTCCAGTTCTTCAAGCTGGTAGCTCAGCAACTGATGCTTGGCACGCTGCTCGTCCCCGGAGTTGGAAAGACGTTCAAGCTCCTGACGCGTCTGCCGCCAGCGCTGAGAGGCCAGCTGCACCTGACGAGCGAGGTCGGTGGCGCCCGCGTATTCGTCCAGCAGTCGCCGATGGGTATCGGTCTTGAGCAGCGACTGGTGCTCGTGCTGGCTGTGAATGTCGATGACCAGCTCGCCAAGTGCTTTCAGGTCGCCCTGAGGACATGGTGTCCCATTGATATAGGCGCGTGAGCGGCCTTCGGCAGTGATAACGCGGCGCAGAATGCAGGGGCCGTCTGTTTCGAGGTCTCGCTCTTTGAGCCAGGCGCTTGCTTCAGGGATATCCGACACGTCGAAGGTTGCCAGAATGTCTGCCTTGTCGGCACCTGGCCTCACCACGCCACTGTCGGCGCGATCGCCCAGCGTCAGGCCGAGCGCGTCGAGCATGATCGACTTGCCGGCCCCGGTTTCCCCGGTGATCACGCTCATGCCGCGATCGAGTTCGAGATCGAGATGTTCAACGATGGCGTAGTTATGTATGGACAGGTGGACCAGCATCAGAGCGGCTCCCAAACAATTTGTCTGGTTATTTATACAGTGTTTTGCTTTGGGCTGACAATGCCCGGCCTTAGCTCGATTTAAAAGGTCATCGCCCATTTTTAGCATCAATTCTGTATTTCGCCACCGCCCATGGCCGCTGAACTCATGTCGGAACATTTGTAGGGTTATTCAGCCGATCCTGCACCCAAACCCCTTGAACCCGAAAATTACGACCCCATATAGCCGGGCAGAGGCGTGAGTTGAGCTCACGGATGTAATTAGAAGGAGAGAGTTTATGGCTGACGAACAGAACCCGGACATGCAGGCCCAGGATCAGGCTGCCGACGCGGCGACTTCTCAAGATGATCTGGCAACGCGTGTGCAAGTGCTTGAAGAACAGCTGAAGGCGGCGCAGGACCAGTCTCTGCGTGTGGCTGCGGATCTGCAGAACGTCCGCCGACGTGCCGAGCAAGACGTCGAGAAGGCGCACAAGTTTGCCCTTGAGAAGTTTGCCAGCGATCTGCTGCCAATCGTCGACAGCCTTGAGCGTGGTCTGGACCTGTCGAACTCGGATGACGAGAGCATCCGGCCGATGCGTGAAGGTATCGAACTGACGCTGAAAATGTTCTACGACACGCTCAAGCGTTACAACCTTGAAGCCATCGACCCTCATGGCCAGCCGTTCAATGCCGAGCACCATCAGGCAATGGCGATGCAGGAGAGCGCCGACGTGGAGCCGAACAGCGTGCTCAAGGTGTTCCAGAAGGGTTATCAGCTCAATGGTCGTCTGCTTCGCCCGGCCATGGTCGTGGTCAGCAAGGCGCCATCGCCTGTTTCGCCGTCTATTGACGAGCAGGCTTGAAATTAGCTGAGTGGCCCCCATTTACAGGCAAAGCGTTTAAGAATTACCGCAATTTGTAAATGCAGTTGCGGCAACCAAATTTAAGTTTCGGGAGATTCAAAAATGGGCAAGATTATCGGTATCGACCTGGGGACCACCAACTCCTGCGTCTCGGTTCTGGAAAACGGTAAGGCCAAGGTTATCGAGAACGCCGAAGGCGCTCGTACCACTCCTTCGATCATTGCGTACGCCAATGATGGCGAGATCCTCGTGGGTCAATCGGCCAAGCGTCAGGCAGTCACCAACCCGCACAACACCCTGTACGCGGTTAAGCGTCTTATCGGTCGCAAGTTCGACGAAGAAGTCGTGCAGAAAGACATCAAGATGGTGCCTTACAAAATCGCCAAGGCTGACAATGGCGACGCATGGGTTGAAGTCAACGACAAGAAAATGTCTCCTCCTCAGATTTCGGCTGAAATCCTGAAGAAGATGAAGAAAACCGCCGAAGATTACCTCGGCGAGACTGTGACTGAAGCGGTCATCACCGTTCCTGCCTACTTCAACGACAGCCAGCGTCAGGCCACCAAAGACGCCGGTCGTATTGCCGGTCTGGACGTGAAGCGCATCATCAACGAACCGACCGCAGCTGCATTGGCTTACGGTATGGACAAAGCGAAGGGCGATCACACTGTCATCGTCTATGACTTGGGTGGCGGTACGTTCGACGTCTCCGTCATTGAAATCGCTGAAGTCGATGGTGAGCACCAGTTCGAAGTGTTGGCCACCAACGGCGACACCTTCCTCGGTGGTGAAGACTTCGACATCCGCCTGATTGATTACCTGGTCGACGAATTCAAGAAAGAATCCGGCATGAACCTGAAAGGTGATCCGCTGGCGATGCAGCGTCTGAAAGAAGCTGCCGAAAAAGCGAAGATCGAGCTGTCTTCGAGCAATTCGACCGACGTGAATCTGCCTTACATCACTGCAGATGCCACCGGTCCCAAGCACTTGAACGTGAAGATCTCGCGCGCCAAGCTGGAATCGCTGGTTGAAGACCTGGTTCAACGCACCATCGAGCCTTGCCGCATTGCGCTGAAAGACTCCGGTATCGACATCGGCGCGATCAACGACGTGATCCTGGTCGGCGGTCAGACCCGCATGCCGCTGGTTCAGCAGAAGGTGACCGAGTTCTTCGGTAAAGAAGCACGCAAAGACGTCAACCCTGACGAAGCCGTCGCCATGGGTGCTGCCATTCAGGGTGCGGTACTGGCCGGCGACGTGAAAGACGTTCTGCTGCTGGACGTAAGCCCGCTGACTCTGGGTATCGAAACCATGGGCGGCGTGATGACTGCGCTGATCGAGAAAAACACCACGATTCCTACCAAGAAATCGCAAGTGTTCTCGACTGCCGATGACAACCAGGGCGCTGTGACCATTCACGTGCTGCAGGGTGAGCGTAAGCAAGCCGCTCAGAACAAGTCTTTGGGCAAGTTCGACCTGGCTGAGATTCCACCAGCGCCACGCGGTGTACCTCAGATCGAAGTGACCTTCGACATCGATGCCAACGGCATTCTGCACGTCGGCGCGAAAGACAAGGCGACTGGCAAGACTCAGTCGATCGTGATCAAGGCCAACTCCGGTCTGTCGGATGAAGAAATCCAGCAGATGATTCGCGACGCTGAAGCGAACTCGGACGAAGACCGCAAGTTCGAAGAGCTGGCCTCTGCCCGAAACCAGGGCGATGCGCTGGTTCACTCGACTCGCAAAATGATCTCGGACGCTGGCGATAAAGTCACCGCCGAAGAGAAGACCGCTATCGAGGCCGCACTGGTTGCACTTGAAGCCGCTGTGAAAGGCGACGACAAAGCTGCCATCGACGCCAAAATCGAAGAGCTGTCGAAAGTCTCCGCGCCGGTCGCTCAGAAGATGTACGCCGAGCAAGCCGAAAAACCTGAAGGCGGTGCTCAGCCGGCTCAGGAAGAAAGTAAGCCGGCGGACGATGTTGTCGACGCCGAGTTCGAAGAAGTGAAAGACCACAAGTAAGCGCAGGCTCACTTGATCGCTGGTTGACCGCTTTCCAGTGGTCGCTGGTAGGATGTCGCCGCGCGGGAGCTTGCTCCCGCGTTGGCGTGTCTGGAACACCCAAAATTTTCGAGCTTGCGAAGCTGATTCGCGAGCTTTGTGGCAAAGCCGGATGCTCCTGCACTCCGGCTTGTTCAGCCGCTTTTCTCGGTCGATCGAAGGCCGTTGAACCAAGACCAGGATCGTTTAATTGACGTGAGTTGGGTCCGGGCCTGAAAGGGGCTCAACGAGTTCGGCAGGCTCAGGAGGGTCATGCCGGACGTCCTCAAGAGTGCGGAAAATTTATGTCAAAGCGTGATTATTACGAAGTATTGGGAGTGGAGCGTGGCTCCAGCGAAGCGGACCTGAAAAAGGCGTATCGCCGTCTCGCAATGAAATTTCACCCTGACCGCAACCCGGGTGACAAGGCTTCGGAAGACGCCTTCAAAGAAGCCAACGAAGCGTACGAAGTACTATCCGATGCCAGCAAGCGCGCGGCCTATGACCAATACGGTCATGCCGGTGTCGATCAAGGCATGGGTGGTGGCGGTTTCGGCGGCGGTGGCGCCAACTTCTCCGACATCTTCGGTGATGTCTTCAGCGACTTCTTCGGCGGCGGTCGCGCAGGCGGCGGTGGTCGTGGCGGTGCCCAGCGTGGCAGCGACCTTCGCTATACCCTCGAATTGAATCTTGAAGAGGCAGTGCGCGGCACGACCGTCAGCATCCGTGTGCCGACTCTGGTCAACTGCAAGCCGTGCGACGGCAGCGGCGCCAAAAAGGGCTCGTCCCCGGTCACCTGCCCGACATGCGGCGGCATTGGCCAGGTTCGCATGCAGCAGGGCTTCTTCTCTGTACAGCAGACCTGTCCGCGTTGCCACGGCAACGGCAAGATCATCTCCGATCCATGCGACTCCTGCCATGGGGAAGGTCGTGTCGAAGAGTCCAAGACGCTGTCGGTCAAGGTGCCGCCAGGCGTCGATACCGGCGACCGTATTCGTCTGTCGGGCGAAGGCGAAGCGGGGACCCAGGGCGGCCCAGCCGGCGACCTGTATGTCGTGATCAATGTGCGTGAACACGCGATCTTCCAGCGCGACGGCAAGCATCTGTACTGCGAAGTGCCGATCAGCTTCACCGACGCTGCACTGGGTGGCGAGCTGGAAGTGCCGACGCTGGACGGTCGAGTCAAGTTGAAGATCCCGGAAGGTACGCAAACCGGTAAGCAGTTCCGTCTGCGCGGCAAGGGCGTTGCCCCTGTGCGTGGTGGTGGCGCCGGCGACCTGATGTGCCGTGTGGCAGTAGAGACTCCGGTCAACCTGGGCCGTCGTCAGCGCGAACTGCTCGAAGAGCTCCGTGCATCCCTTGACGGCGACAGCTCTCATTCGCCCAAGGCCAGCGGCTGGTTCGAAGGCGTGAAGCGCTTCTTCGGCGATCTCTGAGGAGCAGGGCATGCGACGCATTGCTGTGATGGGCGCCGCCGGGCGCATGGGCAAGAACCTGATTGAGGCGGTGCAGGATCGCGCGCCGCTCACCGGACTGACAGCAGCAATCGTGCGGCCCGGTAGCACGATGATCGGTGCCGACGCCGGCGAGCTCGCATCGCTGGGGCGCATCGGTGTTCAGTTGACCGGTAATCTGGAGCAGGTCGCCGACGAGTTCGACGTGCTGATCGACTTCACATTGCCGGACGTCATGCTGAAAAACCTGGCGTTCTGCCGCAAGGCGGGCAAGGCGATGGTCATTGGTACTACCGGCTTGAGCGTCGAACAAAAGCGCCTGCTGGTGGAAGCGAGCCGGGACATTCCTGTCGTCTTCGCGTCCAATTTCAGTGTGGGTGTTAACCTGTCGTTCAAGCTGCTGGATCTAGCGGCGCGAGTGATGGGTGAAGATGCGGACATCGAAATCATCGAAGCTCACCACCGCAATAAGGTCGACGCGCCGTCGGGTACGGCGGTCAGCATGGGTGAGGTCGTTGCCAATGCCCTGGGGCGTGATTTGAGTAAGGTCGCCGTCTATGGTCGTGAGGGCTACACGGGTGTTCGTGAGCGCGAGACGATCGGCTTCGCCACAGTCCGTGGCGGTGACGTCGTAGGTGATCACACTGTGCTGTTCGCCGCTGAGGGTGAGCGTCTGGAAATTACGCACAAGGCGTCGAGTCGCATGACCTTCGCCAAGGGCGCAGTGCGTGCCGCGCTGTGGCTCGATGGCAAGGCGCCGGGGCTTTACGACATGCAGGACGTACTCGATCTGCGCTAGGCCCAGCGGCGCTCGAGTCGTGTCAGGTAACAATGCGGGCAGGAGAGGGGCTTTCCCTGTATCCTGCCGGCAGTTTCACGCTATTGCACACCCGCTACGCGATGTCCCGTCGCACTCCCCAGCCCTCAGGGCAATTTTAGCGGTGGATTAAAAAGACCTCTTTCTGTAAGCTACAGCTTTAGTGTGTCCACTAAAAGCGCGCAGATAATTCTATGAAAAAAGCGGGGTGACGTGTCTATACGTCATTCCGCTTTTTTACAACCTGCGATCGCCCTTTCAGGCTTTATTACGGGAGGTCTTCTTGACTAAGCCAGCCATACTCGCCCTTGCTGATGGCAGCATTTTTCGCGGCGAAGCCATTGGTGCCGACGGTCAAACCGTTGGTGAAGTGGTGTTCAACACCGCAATGACCGGCTATCAGGAAATTCTTACCGATCCTTCCTATGCCCAGCAAATCGTCACCCTGACTTACCCGCACATCGGCAACACCGGCACCACGCCGGAAGATGCCGAGTCTGACCGCGTCTGGGCGGCGGGTCTGGTGATTCGCGACCTGCCACTGGTTGCGAGCAACTGGCGTAACAAGATGCCGCTGGCCGAGTATCTGAAGGCCAATAAAACCGTTGCGATCGCAGGTATCGACACGCGCCGTTTGACGCGCATCCTTCGCGAGAAGGGCGCTCAAAACGGCTGCATCATGGCTGGCGACAACATTTCCGAAGAAGCAGCCATCGCGGCAGCACGAGGTTTCCCGGGCCTCAAAGGCATGGACCTCGCCAAGGAGGTCAGCACCAAAGACGCCTACGAATGGCGCTCCACGGTCTGGAACCTGCAGTCCGACAGCAGTCCCGAAGTTGCCGCAGCCGACTTGAAGTACCACGTGGTCGCCTGGGACTACGGCGTCAAGCTGAATATCCTGCGCATGCTGGTTGAGCGTGGTTGCCGTGTGACGGTCGTACCGGCGCAGACCCCGGCCAGTGAAGTGCTTGCGCTCAAGCCGGACGGCATCTTCCTGTCCAACGGCCCTGGTGATCCGGAGCCTTGCGACTACGCCATTCAGGCGATCAAGGACGTGCTGGAGACTGACATTCCAGTCTTTGGTATCTGCTTGGGTCACCAGTTGTTGGCGCTCGCGTCCGGCGCTCGGACCATCAAGATGGATCTGGGCCACCATGGTGCCAACCACCCTGTTCAGGACCTGGACACCGGCGTGGTCATGATCACCAGCCAGAACCACGGTTTTGCGGTGGACGAAGCGACTTTGCCGAGCAACGTTCGCGCGATTCACAAGTCGCTGTTCGATGGCAGCTTGCAAGGCATCGAGCGCACCGACAAGGACGCGTTCAGCTTCCAGGGTCACCCTGAGGCGAGCCCCGGACCGACCGACGTCGCGCCGCTGTTCGATCGTTTCATCACAGCGATGGACAAGCGCCGCTAAGGCTGCTTTGCGACTGTAGCGAGCAGGTGGCCGCGGCGGACCGGACAAGGTCCGATAGCCCGCCCGGCACCTGAGATGTTCAAGACGGCTTGCCGACTGACACAGGATTCGAGTGACAACCCATGCCAAAACGTACAGACATTAAAAGCATCCTGATTCTTGGCGCTGGCCCGATCGTGATCGGCCAGGCCTGCGAATTCGACTACTCCGGCGCCCAGGCCTGCAAGGCCCTGCGCGAAGAGGGTTACCGCGTCATTCTGGTCAACTCGAACCCGGCCACCATCATGACCGACCCGGCCATGGCGGATGCGACCTACATCGAGCCGATCAAATGGGCGACCGTCGCCAAGATCATCGAAAAGGAACGCCCTGACGCGCTGCTGCCAACCATGGGCGGTCAGACCGCACTGAACTGCGCGCTGGATCTGGAGCGCGAAGGCGTTCTGGAGAAGTTCGGCGTTGAAATGATCGGTGCCAACGCCGACACCATCGACAAAGCTGAAGACCGCTCGCGTTTCGACAAGGCCATGAAGTCCATCGGCCTTGCGTGCCCGCGTTCCGGTATCGCCCATAGCATGGAAGAGGCCAATGTGGTCCTCGAAAAGCTGGGCTTCCCGTGCATCATTCGCCCGTCCTTCACCATGGGCGGCACCGGTGGCGGCATCGCGTACAACCGTGAAGAGTTCGAAGAAATCTGCGCCCGCGGTCTCGACCTGTCGCCGACCAAAGAGCTGCTGATCGACGAGTCGCTGATCGGCTGGAAAGAATACGAAATGGAAGTTGTCCGCGACAAAAAGGACAACTGCATCATCGTCTGCTCCATCGAAAACTTCGACCCGATGGGCGTGCACACCGGCGACTCCATCACGGTCGCGCCGGCACAGACGCTCACCGACAAGGAATACCAGATCCTGCGTAACGCCTCGCTGGCGGTCCTGCGTGAGATCGGCGTCGAAACAGGTGGCTCGAACGTTCAGTTCGGTATCTGCCCCGACACCGGCCGCATGGTCGTGATCGAGATGAATCCACGGGTTTCTCGTTCTTCCGCGCTGGCTTCCAAGGCTACCGGTTTCCCGATCGCGCGAGTTGCAGCCAAGCTGGCTGTCGGCTACACGCTGGACGAACTGCAGAACGAAATCACCGGCGGCAAGACTCCGGCGTCGTTCGAGCCATCGATCGACTACGTCGTCACCAAGCTGCCACGCTTTGCGTTCGAGAAGTTCGCCAAGGCTGACGCGCGTCTGACCACTCAAATGAAGTCGGTCGGCGAAGTCATGGCCATCGGCCGGACTTTCCAGGAATCCCTGCAGAAAGCCCTGCGCGGCCTTGAAGTAGGTGTCAGCGGTCTCGATCCGAAGCTGGACCTGAGCAATCCGGAAAGCATGAGCATTCTCAAGCGTGAGCTGACGGTTCCGGGTGCCGAGCGCATCTGGTATGTCGCCGACGCTTTCCGTGCCGGCATGACGGTTGAACAGATTTTCGGCATGAACATGATCGACCCTTGGTTCCTGGTGCAGATCGAAGATCTGATCAAGGACGAAGAGAAGGTCAAAACTCTCGGCCTGTCGGCGATTGACCGCGACCTGATGTATCGCCTGAAGCGCAAGGGTTTCTCCGATGCACGCCTGGCCAAGCTGCTGGGTGTGACCGAGAAAAACCTGCGCACGCACCGTCACAAGCTGGACGTGCTGCCCGTCTACAAGCGCGTCGATACCTGCGCCGCCGAGTTCGCCACCGACACCGCGTACATGTACTCCACGTACGAGGAAGAGTGCGAAGCCAACCCGACGAATCGCGACAAGATCATGATTCTGGGTGGCGGCCCGAACCGCATTGGCCAGGGCATCGAGTTTGACTACTGCTGCGTGCACGCCGCGCTGGCGCTGCGTGAGGACGGGTACGAGACCATCATGGTCAACTGCAACCCGGAAACCGTATCGACCGACTACGACACCTCTGACCGTCTGTACTTCGAGCCAGTGACCCTGGAAGACGTGCTGGAAATCGTCCGCGTCGAGAAGCCCAAAGGCGTGATCGTCCAGTACGGCGGCCAGACTCCGTTGAAGCTGGCGCGCGCACTGGAAGCCGCAGGCGTGCCGATCATCGGCACCAGCCCGGACGCCATTGACCGTGCAGAAGACCGCGAGCGCTTCCAGCAAATGGTCGAGCGGCTGAACCTGCGTCAGCCGCCAAACGCTACCGTGCGCAGCGAAGACGAAGCCATTCGCGCTGCGGCGAAGATCGGTTATCCGCTGGTGGTTCGTCCTTCCTACGTGCTCGGCGGCCGTGCGATGGAGATCGTCTACGAAGAAGAAGAGCTCAAGCGCTACCTGCGTGAAGCGGTGCAAGTGTCCAACGACAGCCCGGTGCTGCTTGACCACTTCCTGAACTGCGCCATCGAAATGGACGTTGATGCGGTCTGCGACGGCACCGACGTGGTGATTGGCGCAATCATGCAGCACATCGAGCAGGCCGGCGTTCACTCCGGTGACTCGGCATGCTCGCTGCCACCGTATTCGCTGCCGGCGCATATCCAGGACGAAATGCGTGATCAGGTCAAGAAAATGGCCCTGGAGCTCGGCGTTGTCGGCCTGATGAACGTACAGCTGGCATTGCAGGGCGAGGACATCTACGTCATCGAAGTCAACCCGCGCGCATCCCGTACGGTGCCGTTCGTGTCGAAATGCATCGGTGTCTCGCTGGCGATGATCGCCGCTCGCGTCATGGCCGGCAAAACCCTGAAAGAACTCGGCTTCACCAAAGAAATCATCCCGAACTTCTACAGCGTGAAAGAGGCGGTGTTCCCGTTCGCCAAATTCCCCGGTGTGGACCCGATCCTCGGCCCAGAGATGAAGTCGACCGGCGAAGTCATGGGTGTCGGTGACACCTTCGGCGAAGCCTTCGCGAAAGCCCAGATGGGCGCCAGTGAAGTGTTGCCGACTGGCGGCACAGCATTCATCAGTGTGCGTGACGACGACAAGCCGCTGGTGGCAGGTGTCGCACGCAGTTTGATCGAACTGGGCTTCGACATCGTTGCAACTGCTGGCACCGCACGCCTGATCGAAGAGGCCGGGCTGAAAGTCCGCCGCGTCAACAAGGTGACCGAGGGCCGTCCACACGTGGTCGACATGATCAAGAATGACGAAGTCACGCTGATCATCAACACGACCGAAGGGCGCCAGTCGATCGCGGATTCCTACTCCATTCGCCGCAATGCCCTGCAGCACAAGATCTACTGCACCACGACCATCGCTGCAGGCGAGGCCATCTGTGAAGCACTGAAGTTCGGTCCTGAAAAAACCGTGCGTCGCTTGCAGGATCTACATGCAGGACTGAAAGCATGATCAAGTATCCAATGACCGTTCAGGGCGCTCGCGCCCTGGAAGAGGAACACGCTCATCTGACCAAGGTGGTTCGTCCCAAGCTCAGCCAGGACATCGGGACTGCGCGTGAGCTGGGCGATCTCAAAGAAAACGCTGAATACCATGCCGCCCGCGAACAGCAGGGCATGGTCGAAGCGCGCATCCGCGACATCGAAGGCCGGATTCAGAATCAGGTGATCATTGACGTCACTACGATCCCTCACACTGGCAAAGTGATCTTCGGCACGACTGTCGAAATTGCCAACGTGGAGACGGACGATCGCGTCACCTACCACATCGTGGGTGAGGACGAAGCCGACTTTAAGCTGGGCAAGATTTCGGTGGGTTCGCCGCTTGCTCGCGCGTTGATTGGCAAGGAAGAGGGCGATGTCGTTGCTGTGAAAACACCGAGTGGTGTTATCGAGTACGAAATCGTGGAAGTGAGTCACGTTTGATGATCGACACCCGCATTGCGCGGGTGTTGATTCAGCCAGCGGGTTCGATGGTCAACGACTGACCCTTCGAACCGGCGGTCGCAGCTCTGGTATAGCTGGGGTCTGACCGGGTCGGCGCTCATCTTTGCAGGTGAGCACCGAATCGAAAGGCCAGCGATGTTTGGTCGCTGACCTGACAGGATCAGTTGAAACGGTGGACGTTGGACAGCTGCTTGTTGACCTTCGGGTTCTTGCGATAGATCAGCGCCATTTTGCCGATGACCTGCACCAGATCGGCCTTGCCGACTTTGCACAGTTCAGCGATGGCTGCCAGGCGGCTTTCGCGGTCGAGGATGTTGAGTTTGATCTTGATCAACTCGTGATCGCCCAGCGCGCGCTCCAGTTCGGCCAACACACCTTCAGTCAGACCATTGTCCGCCACCATCAACACCGGTTTCAGATGGTGACCAATGGATTTGTATTGTTTCTTCTGCTCTTGAGTGAGCGGCATAATCTGACCTCTGCGTCTGATCTTGTAAAAAGCGGCGGCCAGTTTACCCGAGCGAGTCCGGGACCGCCCGGTTAATCGCGACTCGTCCTAATTTTTTGAGGTGCTCCGTGGCACGTTCCAAAACCAGCCATAACTGGCTTAAAGAACACTTCGACGACAAGTACGTCAAAATGGCGCAGCGGGATGGCTATCGCTCTCGCGCCAGTTACAAGCTTCTGGAGATTCAGGAGAAGGACAAAATCATCCGCCCCGGCATGACGGTGATCGACCTTGGTGCAGCCCCCGGTGGTTGGTCGCAGGTGACCAGTCGTCTGATTGGTGGCCAGGGCCGTCTGATTGCATCCGACATCCTCGAAATGGACAGCATCCCCGATGTCACCTTCATCCAGGGGGATTTCACTCGGGATGAGGTGCTTGCGCAGATCCTTGAGGCTGTCGGTAATACACAGGTAGACCTTGTGATTTCCGACATGGCCCCCAATATGAGTGGATTGAGCGCTGTGGACATGCCGCGCGCAATGTTTCTCTGTGAGCTGGCGCTTGATCTGGCCGGCCGCGTACTGCGCCCTGGTGGCGATTTTCTGATCAAAGTCTTCCAGGGTGAGGGCTTTGACGTGTACCACAAGGATATCCGCAAGCTGTTCGATAAGGTACAGATGCGCAAGCCATTGTCGTCGCGAGACCGTTCCAGGGAGCAGTACTTGTTGGGTCGCGGCTTTCGCGGCATAGAAGGATCGGCAAGCGATGAGCGCCTTTGATTAAGCGATAGCTTTTTTCAAATGGCTTTATCAAGGGAGCGTAACCAACATCGCGTAGTCAAAGTTTCACAAAGGGTTACAGACGCCGCCTGCCACGCCTGTAGGATCTGTAGTACGTTAGGCCGGTAAATATCATGCGAGGCACGCTCCAGCGTGGAGCTTGCTTCAGAGGGTAGCTAATTGAACGATATGGCAAAGAATTTGATCCTGTGGTTGATCATCGCGGCGGTTCTCGTGACCGTGATGAACAACTTCTCCAGTCCTAACGAGCCGCAGACCCTCAACTATTCCGAATTCATCCAGCAGGTGAAGGACGGCAAAGTCGAGAAGGTTGCCGTTGACGGTTACGTCATTACGGGCAAGCGCAGTGATGGCGACTCCTTCAAAACTATCCGCCCGGCCATTCAGGACAACGGGCTGATCGGTGACTTGGTCGACAACCACGTTGTGATCGAGGGCAAGCAGCCAGAGCAGCAAAGCATCTGGACTCAGCTCCTTGTCGCCAGCTTCCCTATCCTCGTGATTATTGCTGTCTTCATGTTCTTCATGCGCCAGATGCAGGGCGGTGCGGGGGGCAAAGGCGGACCGATGAGCTTCGGTAAAAGCAAGGCGCGTCTGCTGTCCGAGGATCAGGTCAAAACTACGCTGGCTGATGTCGCCGGTTGTGATGAGGCCAAGGAGGAAGTCGGCGAGCTCGTCGAGTTTCTCCGCGACCCGGGCAAGTTCCAGCGCCTGGGCGGTCGCATCCCTCGCGGCGTCCTCATGGTGGGTCCTCCAGGTACAGGTAAAACCCTGATCGCGAAGGCCATCGCGGGTGAAGCCAAGGTTCCGTTTTTCACGATCTCCGGTTCCGACTTCGTGGAGATGTTCGTCGGGGTGGGTGCAAGCCGTGTTCGTGACATGTTTGAACAGGCCAAGAAGCACGCGCCCTGCATCATCTTTATCGATGAAATCGATGCCGTAGGTCGCCACCGTGGCGGCGGCATGGGCGGTGGTCATGATGAGCGCGAGCAGACACTCAACCAATTGCTGGTTGAGATGGACGGCTTTGAAATGAATGACGGCATCATCGTGATTGCCGCCACCAACCGTCCGGACGTACTCGACCCTGCGCTGCTGCGTCCGGGCCGTTTCGACCGTCAGGTTGTGGTGGGCTTGCCCGATATCCGCGGTCGTGAGCAGATTCTTAAAGTACACATGCGCAAAGTGCCAATGGGTGACGACGTCCAGCCAGGCGTTATCGCTCGCGGTACCCCGGGTTTTTCCGGTGCTGATCTGGCCAACCTGGTCAACGAAGCGTCGCTGTTTGCCGCCCGTACCGGTAAGCGCATCGTCGAGATGAAAGAGTTCGAACTGGCGAAAGATAAGATCATGATGGGCGCTGAGCGCAAATCGATGGTCATGTCCGACAAAGAGAAGCGCAATACGGCGTATCACGAAGCAGGTCATGCAATCGTTGGCCGCGTTGTGCCAGAGCATGATCCGGTTTACAAAGTGTCGATCATCCCGCGCGGTCGTGCATTGGGTGTAACGATGTTCCTCCCCGAGGAAGACCGCTACAGTCTGTCCAAGCGTGCGCTGATCAGTCAGATCTGTTCGCTGTACGGCGGTCGTATTGCGGAAGAAATGACGTTGGGCTTCGATGGCGTAACCACCGGTGCTTCCAACGACATCATGCGAGCCAGTCAGATCGCTCGAAACATGGTCACTAAGTGGGGTCTCTCCGAGAAGCTCGGTCCTTTGATGTATTCGGACGAGGAAGAAGGCGGTTACCTGGGTCGCGGCGGTGGCGGTCAGAATGCCAGTCTCTCCGGGGACACGGCGCGTCTGATCGACTCCGAAGTGCGCAGCATCATTGATCAGTGCTACGGAACTGCAAGACAGATCCTTACTGACAACCGCGACAAGCTGGAAGCGATGGCTGATGCGCTGATGAAATACGAGACGATCGACGCCGAACAGATCGATGACATCATGGCAGGCCGTCCGCCACGCGAACCTCGCGACTGGGAAGGTGGCTCCGGGGATTCCGGCACCCCTATCGCACCTGTAGGTCCGCGTCCGGAATCGCCGATTGGCGGCCCTGCTGCCGAACACTAAGGTCTGACATGACTTCTGCGCTTCACCCGACCCGGTTGCCTTGCGGCAACCGGGTTCTTGATTTATCCCGCACGCACGTGATGGGGATCCTCAATATCACTCCTGATTCGTTCTCGGACGGCGGCCGCTTTGCGCAGCGAGACCTGGCGCTGCGTCATGCCGAAGCGATGATGCTGGCCGGTGCGACCCTGATCGACGTCGGGGGCGAGTCAACGCGGCCCGGTGCGCGATCTGTTTCTCCCGTTGAAGAACTGGAGCGCGTGGCGCCTGTCGTTGAGGCAATCAGTGCCGAGCTGGATGTGATCATTTCGGTAGACACTTCCACGCCTGCTGTCATTCGCGAGACCGCCCGCCTGGGAGCAGGACTCATCAACGATGTTCGCGCGCTTCGTCGTGACGGGGCGCTCGATGCCGCTGTGGCAACGGGTTTACCCGTATGCCTCATGCACATGCGCGGCGAGCCGACGGACATGCAGAATGACCCTCACTACACTGATCTGGTCGGTGAGGTCAGCGCATTCTTGCGCGAGCGCATGGAGCAGTGTGTCGCGGCAGGCATCCCTGTCGAGAGGATCATCCTTGATCCAGGGTTTGGCTTCGCCAAGACCCTTGAGCATAATCTGAGCCTCTTCAAGCACATGGAGGCCCTTCATGTATTGGGCCGTCCTCTGCTGGTCGGTGTTTCTCGCAAGAGCATGATCGGCAAGGTTCTCGACAAGCCTGTTGATCAGCGTCTGCATGGCGCGCTCGCGCTGGCCGCCATGGCGATGATCAATGGCGCAAAAATTCTACGTGTGCACGACGTCCCGGAGACGGTAGATGTGGTGCGTATGATTGCTGCTGTTCAGTCAGCAAAATAAGAAATCTGGAGCACCCATGAGCACTAAAAAATATTTCGGTACCGACGGTATCCGCGGTCGTGTAGGTCAATTCCCGATCACCCCTGATTTCATGCTGAAGCTGGGATGGGCGGCAGGGATGGCCTTCCGGAAAATGGGCGCATGCCGGATTCTGGTGGGTAAGGACACGCGCATCTCGGGCTATATGTTCGAGTCGGCGCTCGAAGCCGGATTATCTGCTGCGGGTGCGGACGTGATGCTCCTTGGTCCGATGCCGACGCCGGCGATCGCTTATCTGACGCGTACATTCCATGCCGAAGCGGGCATCGTGATCAGTGCGTCGCATAATCCGCATTATGACAACGGCATCAAGTTCTTCTCCGGGCAGGGCACCAAGCTCCCTGACGAGATCGAGCTGATGATCGAAGAACTGCTCGATGCACCGATGACCGTCGAGGAGTCCGAAAAGCTCGGCAAGGTGTCCCGTATCAACGACGCCGCGGGCCGTTACATCGAATTCTGTAAAAGCAGTGTTCCGACCAGTACCGATTTCGACGGGCTGAAGATCGTTGTCGATTGCGCCCATGGTGCGACGTACAAGGTAGCGCCGAATGTGTTCCGTGAGCTTGGCGCCGACGTTACTGTGCTGTCGGCCGCTCCCAATGGGCTCAACATCAATGACAACTGCGGTTCCACCCACATGGGGGCGCTACAGGCTGCTGTTGTCGAGCATGGTGCTGACCTGGGCATCGGGTTCGATGGTGACGGCGACCGCGTACTGATGGTCGACCATACCGGCGCGATCGTCGATGGTGACGAACTGCTTTACATCATTGCGCGCGACCTTCAGGAGCGAGGGCAATTGCAGGGAGGCGTCGTTGGCACCCTGATGAGCAACCTCGGGCTGGAGCTGGCGCTTGCGGATCTCAACATCCCGTTCGTGCGCGCCAACGTCGGCGACCGTTATGTTATCGCCGAGCTGCTTGAGCGCGATTGGCAAGTGGGCGGCGAGAACTCGGGCCATGTCGTGTGCTTCCGGCATACCACAACGGGGGATGCGATCATTGCTGCATTGCAGGTACTGCTGTCGATGAAGCGTACCGGGCAGAGCCTGGCGCAATCGCGCGAAGGCCTTAGGAAATGCCCTCAGGTATTGATCAATGTTCGCTTTGAGGGTGGAGGTGTCGATCCGGTCAAGCACCCCGCCGTCATCGAGGCCTGTGATCGTGTGACCGCCGCCATGGCAGGGCGTGGACGTGTGCTTCTGCGCAAGTCCGGGACCGAGCCGCTCGTGCGTGTGATGGTCGAGGGCGAGGACGAAATCGTGGTGCGCGGGTATGCCGATCAACTGGCAAAACTGGTTGCTGAAGTTTGCGCCTGATTTCGGCTTGCCAGTGTTGAAACTGTTGGGTAACATCTGCGCCCACTTTGACCGACGAGGTACAGCATGCGTCGCCCTATGGTAGCTGGTAACTGGAAGATGCACGGTACCCGCGCCAGCGTCGCTGAGCTGATCGAGGGTCTTGCAAATCTCGCCCTTCCGGGTGGCGTAGATGTGGCGGTCTTCCCGCCAAGCCTGCACGTGAGTCTTGTGGTTGATTGCCTGGAAGGGCAGTCGATCTCTGTCGGTGCGCAGAATTGCGCCCCTCAGGCCGGGCAGGGCGCATTGACTGGAGAAGTGTCGTCGACTCAGTTGGCGGATGCAGGTTGCAAGTTTGTGCTCGTGGGCCACTCGGAGCGTCGCCAGATAATGGGCGAAAGCAATGAGGTTCTGAATCGCAAGTTCGAGGCTGCTCAGGCAGCAGGCTTGATCCCGATACTGTGCATCGGTGAGACGCTCGAAGAGCGAGAAGCCGGCAAGACGCTCGAAGTAGTTGGTCAGCAGCTTGGCAGCATCATCGAAGAACTTGGTATTGGTGCTTTCGTTAATGCGGTCATTGCTTATGAGCCAGTCTGGGCAATTGGTACCGGACTGACTGCCTCGCCGGAACAGGCGCAGGAAGTGCATGCGGCGATTCGTGCGCAGTTGGAGAAAGAGAATTCTGAAGTCGCACAAGGTGTGCGTCTTCTATATGGCGGCAGCGTGAAGGCGGCCAATGCGGTCGAACTGTTCGGCATGCCGGATATCGATGGAGGCCTCATTGGTGGCGCCTCCCTGAATGCAGATGAGTTCGGTGCGATCATTCGCGCCGCGGGAAACTGAAAAAATGCTGGAAACAGTCGTAGTCGTTCTTCATCTGCTGGGTGCTCTGGGCGTTGTTGCTCTGGTTTTGCTGCAGCAGGGTAAAGGTGCTGACGCTGGCGCATCATTTGGAGCAGGTGCATCAAATACTGTGTTCGGTGGACAAGGTTCCTCTACCTTTCTCAGTAAACTTACTGCTATACTTGCCGCCTGTTTCTTCATGACCAGCTTAGGGTTAGGTTACTTTGCTAAAGAGAAAGCTCACCAGCTGACTCAAGTAGGTTTGCCAAATCCAGCGGTACTGGAAGTGAAGCAAAAGCCGGCAGCAGATGATGTTCCGGTTCTGGAAGGGCAACAGAAACCAGCTGCAGTACCTGCTGATGTTTCTGCTACTCCAGAGCAGAAGTAATACCGGATTCGCAGCTGTTTTTGGGGCTGCAAAAGAGTTGTAATGCCGAGGTGGTGGAATTGGTAGACACGCAACCTTGAGGTGGTTGTGCCCATAGGGTGTAGGGGTTCGAGTCCCCTTCTCGGTACCAATTAACAAGAAAGCCCGCAGTAGCGGGCTTTCTTGTAGGTGGATGTGTCGGATTGACCCAGATTTGGATCGGTCGTATACTTCCGCCCCAGCTTTGTCGCGGGGTGGAGCAGTCTGGTAGCTCGTCGGGCTCATAACCCGAAGGTCGTTGGTTCAAATCCAGCCCCCGCAACCAGTTTTAGCGGAGCCCCTTTTCAGGGGCTTTTTGTTAGCTGGACACTTTATGACGCCGCTATTCGCAGGCGTTTTTCATGATTGGGCTTTTGCCCATTTTTTATTTGCAGCATGCACGAGGGGGTTCAGGTGTCGAGCAAGCTAGAAGAGTTGCAGGCCTTGCTGGCCCCGGTGGTCGTGGCCCTAGGCTATGAATGCTGGGGTATTGAGTATTCGTCCCAAGGGCGTCACTCGATGTTGCGCGTTTATATCGATAAAGAAGGCGGCGTGTTGGTGGACGATTGCGCGATCGTCAGCCGTCAGGTCAGCGGTATTCTGGATGTAGAAGATCCGATCAGCTCCGAATACACGCTCGAAGTTTCCTCTCCAGGCATGGAACGCCCACTGTTTACCATTGAGCAGTTTGCGGAGTTTGCCGGGGCACAAGTGAAGATAAAGCTGCGTTCACCCTTTGAAGGTCGACGCAACTTTCAAGGCCTTCTCCGCGGGGTGGAGGAGCAGGACGTCGTGGTCCAGGTTGAAGATCACGAGTTTCTGTTGCCGATCGATCTGATCGACAAAGCCAATATTATTCCCACGTTTGACTAAGACGTGCCAGATACAGCGGATCCCGCGGATCCAATGGCTTGCGAAAGGCGAGGCGTACGATGAGCAAAGAAGTACTGCTGGTTGTTGAATCGGTATCCAATGAAAAAGGCGTACCGGCCGATGTGATTTTTGAAGCGCTTGAGATAGCTCTGGCTACGGCCACCAAGAAGCGTTTTGAAGACGAAGTAGACCTGCGTGTCGAGATCAATCGTCATACAGGTGCCTATGAGACTTTCCGTCGTTGGACCGTCGTGGAAGAAGACGATCTCGACGACCCGGCGATCGAAACGTGGCCGAGCAAGGTTGCCCTGACGCATCCGGGTGCCAACGTTGGCGACGTAGTAGAAGAAAAGATCGATTCCATCGAGTTCGGCCGCATCGCTGCGCAGACTGCCAAGCAAGTCATTGTGCAGAAAGTTCGCGAAGCCGAGCGAGCTCAAGTCGTGGACGCCTATCGTGAGCGTCTGGGCGAAATCATTTCCGGCACTGTTAAAAAAGTTACACGTGACAATGTCATCGTCGACCTTGGCAACAATGCCGAAGCTCTGCTGGCGCGCGAAGACATCATTTCGCGGGAGACTTTCCGCGTAGGTGTCCGCGTCCGTGCTTTGCTCAAAGAGATCCGCACCGAAAACCGCGGCCCTCAGCTGATCCTGTCGCGTACCGCGCCGGAAATGTTGATCGAGCTGTTCCGGATTGAAGTTCCGGAAATCGCTGAAGGACTCATCGAGGTGATGGCTGCCTCTCGTGATCCTGGTTCGCGTGCAAAGATCGCAGTTCGCTCCAAGGACAAACGCATTGACCCGCAGGGCGCGTGCATCGGCATGCGTGGTTCGCGCGTGCAGGCTGTTTCCGGCGAGTTGGGCGGCGAGCGTGTGGATATCGTGCTTTGGGACGATAACCCGGCGCAGTTCGTCATCAATGCCATGTCGCCTGCCGAAGTGGCAGCGATCATCGTTGATGAAGATGCCCACGCCATGGACATCGCTGTAGGCGCAGATAACCTCGCCCAGGCGATTGGCCGCGGTGGCCAGAACGTGCGTTTGGCCAGTCAGTTGACTGGCTGGACCCTTAACGTGATGACCGAATCGGACATCCAGGCCAAGCAGCAAGCGGAAACCGGTGACATCCTGCGCAACTTTATCGACGAGCTGGAAGTCGATGAGGATCTCGCTCAGGTTCTGGTAGACGAAGGCTTCACCAGCCTGGAAGAGATTGCCTACGTACCGTTGGAAGAAATGCTCAACATCGACGGCTTTGACGAAGATACCGTCAACGAGCTTCGCGCTCGTGCCAAGGATCGTTTGTTGACTAAAGCCATCGCTACTGAGGAAAAGCTGGCAGACGCCCATCCGGCCGAAGACCTGCTCTCGCTTGAGGGTATGGACAAGGATTTGGCGATGGAACTGGCGGTGCGCGGCGTAATTACCCGCGAAGACCTGGCCGAGCAGTCTATTGACGATCTGCTCGACATCGACGGCATTGACGATGATCGTGCCGGCAAGTTGATCATGGCCGCCCGAGCCCATTGGTTCGAGTAAGTAGATGCGGCCTGAGGAGAGAAGTGCATGACGCAAGTCACGGTGAAAGAACTGGCCAAGACGGTCGACACACCGGTAGAGCGCCTGTTACAGCAGATGCGTGAGGCAGGTTTGCCGCACAACGCCGCCGAACAAGTTGTGACCGATATCGAAAAACAAGCCCTGTTGACGCACCTGAAAAGCGGTCACAAGGCCAAGGTGGAAGAGCCGCGCAAGATCACTTTGCAGCGCAAGACCACCAGTACCCTCCGCGTTGCTGGCAGCAAAAGCATCAGCGTTGAAGTACGCAAAAAGAAAGTCTTTGTTCAGCGCAGCCCGGAAGAAATCGAAGCCGAACGCAAGCGCGAGCTGGACGAACGTCGTGCGGTAGAAAATGCCGCTCGTCAAAAGGCTGAAGAAGAATCCCGTCAGCGTGCCGAAGAAGAAGCGCGCCGTCAGCCTTCGTCGGGTGCCCCTGCAACTGACGCCGTTGCGGCGCCGGCACCTGCATCGCAAGCTGCCGAGCCAGCCCGGGAAACTCCGGCTGCGGCACCTGCACCTGCACCTGTCGTCGATCGCAAGAAAGACGAACAGCGTCGCCCTGACAAACCACGCAACGACGACAACAATCGTCGCAGCGGCGGCGGTGGTGATGGCGATCGCAAGAACGCTCCGCATCGTGCGTCGGTCAAGGAAAAGGCGCCAACGCCACGCGTTGCTCCTCGTACTACCGATGAAGAAAGCGATGGCTTCCGTCGCGGCGGTCGCGGCAAGGCCAAGCTGAAGAAGCGCAACGCCCACGGTTTCCAGAGCCCAACCGGTCCTGTCGTGCGTGATGTGCAAATCGGCGAGACCATCTCTGTTGGCGACCTCGCCAATCAGATGTCGGTCAAGGCGGCTGAAATCATCAAGTTCATGTTCAAACTGGGTACTCCAGCGACCATCAACCAGGTGCTTGATCAGGAAACTGCTCAACTGGTAGCCGAAGAACTGGGCCACAAAGTGACCCTGGTCAGCGACACTGCCCTGGAAGATTCCCTTGCCGAGTCCCTGAAGTTTGAAGGTGAGACGTTCTCCCGTGCGCCAGTTGTGACCGTAATGGGCCACGTTGACCATGGTAAGACATCGCTGCTCGACTACATCCGTCGTGCCAAGGTAGCTGCTGGCGAAGCCGGCGGTATCACCCAGCACATCGGTGCGTACCACGTTGAAACCGAACGCGGCATGGTCACCTTCCTCGATACCCCGGGTCACGCTGCGTTTACCGCAATGCGTGCTCGTGGTGCCAAGGCGACCGACATCGTGATTCTGGTTGTCGCTGCAGACGACGGCGTCATGCCGCAGACCATCGAAGCCGTGCAGCACGCCAAGGCTGCCGGTGTTCCGCTGGTTGTTGCCGTTAACAAGATCGACAAGCCGGGCGCTGATCTGGACCGTATCCGCAGTGAACTGTCCGTCCACGGCGTAACGTCCGAAGAGTGGGGCGGTGAAACGCCTTTCGTCTCGGTCTCCGCGAAGATGGGTACCGGCGTTGACGAGCTGCTTGAAGCCGTTCTGCTGCAGGCCGAAGTTCTGGAATTGATGGCAACGCCTTCGGCTCCGGGTCGTGGTGTTGTAGTTGAATCGCGTCTGGACAAGGGTCGTGGCCCGGTTGCTACTGTTCTGGTTCAGGACGGTACGCTGCGTCAGGGCGACATGGTTCTGGTTGGCTCTAACTACGGTCGCGTTCGGGCAATGCTCGACGAGAACGGCAAGCCAATCAAGGAAGCCGGTCCGTCGATCCCTGTCGAGATTCTCGGCCTGGACGGTACGCCGGATGCCGGCGATGAGATGAGCGTGGTTGCCGACGAGAAGAAAGCCCGTGAAGTGGCTCTGTTCCGTCAAGGTAAGTTCCGCGAAGTCAAACTGGCTCGTGCTCACGCCGGCAAGCTGGAAAACATCTTCGAGAACATGGGCCAGGCAGAGAAGAAGACGCTCAACATCGTCCTCAAATCTGACGTCCGTGGTTCTCTCGAAGCGTTGAACGGCGCCTTGAACGGCCTGGGTAACGACGAAGTGCAAGTGCGCGTAGTGGGCGGCGGTGTCGGTGGTATCACCGAAAGCGACGCCAACCTGGCACTGGCCTCCAACGCTGTACTGTTCGGCTTCAACGTGCGTGCCGATGCTGGCGCACGCAAGATCGTCGAGCAGGAAGGTCTGGATATGCGTTACTACAACGTCATCTACGACATCATCGAAGACGTCAAGAAGGCCCTCACCGGCATGCTTGGCAGTGACGTTCGGGAGAACATCCTGGGTATCGCTGAAGTCCGCGACGTGTTCCGCTCGCCGAAATTCGGCGCGATCGCAGGTTGCATGGTCATCGAAGGCGTTGTCTTCCGTAACCGTCCAATCCGTGTACTGCGTGAAGACATCGTTATCTTCGAAGGCGAGCTGGAATCCCTGCGTCGCTTCAAGGATGACGCTTCCGAAGTACGTGCCGGCATGGAGTGCGGTATTGGCGTCAAGAGCTACAACGACGTCAAGGTCGGGGACAAGATCGAAGTCTTCGAGAAGGTCCAAGTGGCTCGCAGCCTCTAAATCGCGAGCTTCAGGAGTCATGGCAGGCGCAGCATGAAAATGCCCCGCGCCGGTCATGGACTCTAAACGCAACGCCCGGTCCGGCTCTCGCCAGGCCGGGCGTTTGCCGCTTTCAGACCACATGGCTTTTGCCATGGGTCAGCAGTGACAGGTAACAAGACATGGCAAAAGAATACAGCCGTACCCAGCGTATCGGCGATCAGATGCAGCGTGAGCTGGCACAGCTGATCCGTCGTGAAATCAAAGACCCCCGTGTGGGGCTGGTCACCATCACCGCCGTCGATGTCAGCCGTGACGTTGGCCACGCGAAAATCTTCATGACCGTGATGGGGCAGGACAGCGCCGAAGAAATCGCGCAGTCGATCAAGGTGCTCAATGCTGCTGCAGGCTTCCTGCGCATGCAGCTGGCGCGTGAGATGAAGCTGCGCAGCGTTCCGCAACTGCATTTCCATTACGACGAAAGCGTTGCCCGTGGCGCGCATTTGTCGGCATTGATCGAGCGTGCAGTGGCTGAAGACGGTCAGCACCAGGCGCCCAAGCAAGACGGTCCGGAGGAATAAGGCGTGGCTCAGGTCAAGCGTATTCGCCGTAACGTCAGCGGTATCATCCTGCTCGACAAGCCGCTGGGCTTTACGTCCAACGCCGCGCTGCAAAAAGTGCGCTGGTTGCTCAACGCAGAAAAAGCCGGCCATACGGGCAGTCTTGATCCGCTGGCAACCGGCGTTTTGCCGCTGTGTTTCGGTGAAGCGACCAAGTTTTCCCAGTATCTGCTCGATTCCGACAAGGGTTATGAAACCCTGATGCAGCTCGGCAAGACCACCACTACGGCCGATGCCGAGGGTGAGGTTTTGCAGACGCGGCCTGTGACCGTTGGTCGCTCGGATATCGAAGCGGTGCTTCCGGCATTTCGCGGGGATATCAGTCAGATACCGCCGATGTACTCTGCCCTCAAGCGGGACGGTCAGCCTTTATACAAGCTGGCCCGGGCAGGGGAAGTGGTGGAGCGCGAACCGCGTTCTGTTACTATTGCGCGCCTGGAATTATTGGCGTGCGAAGGTGACACCGCTCGTTTGGCTGTCGACTGCACCAAAGGCACCTATATCCGGACCCTCGTGGAAGATATCGGTGAAAAGCTGGGCTGCGGTGCTTACGTTGCCCAGTTGCGTCGTACCCAGGCCGGCCCCTTCACGCTGGCCCAGACGGTAACGCTGGAAGAGCTGGAAGCGGTGCATGCCGAAGGCGGGAACGAAGCAGTTGATCGCTTCCTGATGCCATCGGACAGCGGTTTGCTGGACTGGCCGCTGCTGCAGTTCTCGGAGCACAGTTCGTTTTACTGGCTGCACGGTCAGCCAGTAAGAGCCCCCGACGCGCCGAAGTTTGGCATGGTGCGGGTGCAAGATCATGAAGGGCGCTTCATCGGGATCGGTGAAGTGAGTGAAGACGGGCGCATTGCGCCCCGTCGACTGATTCGGTCAGAGTGACCGGACCCGTCGCGGCAGGGTTTCCTGGCACGGCGGTACGAGGGTGGCTGTTAACAGGCATGGTCACTCCTCACATTTAAATACGAGAGTCAGCTCTCGGCCTGTTGAAGCCGTCTCCCCGGAGCGGTTTCTTGATAAAAGGAATGCCCACATGGCACTCAGCGTTGAAGATAAAGCTCAGATCGTAACCGACTACCAGCAAGCTGTTGGTGATACTGGTTCGCCAGAAGTGCAAGTTGCACTGCTGACCGCCAACATCAACAAACTGCAAGGCCACTTCAAGGCCAACGGCAAGGACCACCACTCCCGTCGTGGTCTGATCCGTATGGTAAACCAGCGTCGCAAGCTGCTGGATTACCTGAAAGGTAAGGACGTTAGCCGTTACAGCGCCCTGATCGGTCGTCTGGGTCTGCGTCGCTAATAACGACTCGGATAGAGGTTGGCTGGTCGTCATGTTCCGCTGGTTTTACCAGTGGGCTGGCGGCCTCCCAGCCTCTAGTTGTATCTGGACTGCCGAAGGGTCCGATTCCCCTCGCTGCCCAAGAATTCGCAAGAAACCAGTTCCCCAAGAGCCACAAAGAAGGTAGGAAACCGTGAACCCGGTAATCAAGAAATTTCAATTCGGTCAATCGACCGTAACCCTCGAGACTGGCCGTATCGCCCGTCAAGCTTCTGGTGCTGTATTGGTCACCGTTGACGACGACGTCACCGTTCTCGTGACTGTGGTCGGCGCCAAGCATGCAGACGCAAGCAAAGGCTTTTTCCCTCTTTCCGTTCACTACCAGGAAAAGACCTACGCCGCTGGCAAGATCCCTGGTGGTTTCTTCAAGCGTGAAGGCCGTCCTTCCGAAAAAGAAACACTGACCTCGCGTTTGATCGACCGTCCGATCCGCCCACTGTTTCCAGAAGGCTTCATGAACGAAGTGCAGGTTGTCTGCACCGTCGTCTCCACCAGCAAGAAAACCGATCCGGACGTCGCTGCGATGATCGGTACTTCGGCTGCCCTGGCCATCTCCGGCATTCCGTTCGACGGCCCGATCGGTGCCGCGCGCGTTGCTTTCCACGAGAGCACCGGCTACCTGCTGAACCCGACTTACGAGCAACTGAAAGCATCGAGCCTGGACATGGTCGTTGCCGGTACCGAAGAAGCGGTACTGATGGTTGAATCGGAAGCCAAAGAACTGACCGAAGACCAGATGCTGGGCGCCGTGCTGTTCGCCCACGACGAATTCCAGTCGGTCATCAAGGCCGTTAAAGAGCTGGCCGCCGAAGCTGCCAAGCCAACCTGGAACTGGGCGCCGAAAGCTGAAGCCACTGAGCTGCTGGGCGCCATCCGCTCCGAGTTCGGCGCAGCGATCTCCGAGGCCTACACCATTACCGTCAAGGCCGATCGTTATGCTCGCCTGGGTGAGCTGAAGGATCAGATCGTTGCCAAGCTGGCTGTTGAAGACGGCAGCCCGTCCGCCAGCGAGGTCAAAGCCGCATTTGGCGAAATCGAATACCGTACCGTTCGCGAAAACATTGTTAACGGCAAGCCGCGTATCGACGGTCGCGACACCAAGACTGTTCGTCCACTGAACATCGAAGTCGGCGTTCTGCCGAAGACTCACGGTTCGGCGCTGTTCACCCGTGGCGAAACTCAGGCACTGGTTGTGGCGACCCTGGGTACCGCCCGTGACGCTCAGTTGCTCGATACCCTTGAGGGCGAGAAGAAAGACCCGTTCATGCTGCACTACAACTTCCCTCCGTTCTCGGTGGGCGAGTGTGGTCGCATGGGTGGCGCAGGTCGTCGTGAAATCGGTCACGGCCGTCTGGCCCGCCGTTCGGTTCAGGCCATGCTGCCTGCTGCCGACGTGTTCCCTTACACCATCCGTGTTGTGTCGGAAATCACCGAGTCCAACGGTTCCAGCTCCATGGCTTCGGTCTGTGGTGCTTCGCTGGCCCTGATGGACGCTGGTGTTCCAATGAAGGCCCCGGTTGCCGGTATCGCCATGGGTCTGGTTAAAGAAGGCGAGAAGTTCGCCATCCTGACCGACATCCTGGGTGACGAAGACCACCTGGGCGACATGGACTTCAAAGTGGCCGGTACCGCCAAAGGTGTGACCGCGCTGCAGATGGACATCAAGATCAAGGGCATCACCGAAGAGATCATGGAGATCGCTTTGGGTCAGGCGCTGGAAGCACGTCTGAACATCCTGGGTCAGATGAACACCATCATTGGTCAGTCGCGCACCGAGCTGTCGGAAAACGCTCCGACCATGATCGCGATGAAGATCGACACCGACAAGATTCGCGACGTGATCGGCAAAGGCGGCGCGACCATCCGCGCCATCTGCGAAGAGACCAAGGCGTCGATCGACATCGAAGACGACGGGTCGATCAAGATCTTTGGCGAAACCAAGGAAGCAGCTGAAGCTGCACGTCAGCGCGTTCTGGGTATCACCGCTGAAGCCGAGATCGGCAAGATCTACGTCGGCAAGGTTGAGCGCATCGTCGACTTCGGCGCGTTCGTTAACATCCTGCCGGGCAAAGACGGTCTGGTGCACATCTCCATGTTGAGCGACGCTCGCGTAGAGAAAGTCACCGACATCTTGAAAGAAGGTCAGGAAGTCGAAGTACTGGTGCTGGACGTGGACAACCGCGGTCGCATCAAGCTGTCGATCAAAGACGTCGCAGCTGCCAAGGCGTCGGGGGTTTAACCCGCGCTCCCGCTGCTGTTAAAGAAGAGCCCTTAGGGGCTCTTTTTTTTGAGCGCAATTAAGGGCTTAGCGACGAAATCATTGGCTGGGCGTCCCGTCAGAACATGCATCTTGCAAGCGGAACTTTCCCAAAGCGGGCAATCTGCACGACAGCAGTGGATCCTGAAAAATATAAGCCATTGATTTATATAGCATTTATTTCAATGAGGGGGTTGGCACAGCGCTTGCGACATATAGGTAACCCTGCAGCCAACCAGATTGGCGCAGATTCTGAGAAAAACAGGAGTTACCCGTATGAAGAAGTTCGCTATTGCTGCTGCTACCGCCACTGCTCTGACTCTGACTATGGCCAACGTAGCCATGGCTCAGACCTCTGCACAAGCTCCAATGACTGTAGCTGCAAACGAAGTTGCCAAAACCAAAGAAGCTACTTCGGACACCTGGATCACCACCAAGGTCAAATCTGATCTGCTGACCGAGAAAGGCATTCCTGGCTCGGACATCAAGGTTGAAACCAACAAAGGCGTGGTTTCCCTGTCGTCGACTGTTGCTGTTACCGAAGCACAGAAAACTACCGCTGTAGCTATCACCAAGAAAATCAAAGGCGTGAAAGCTGTTTCGGCTGACGGCCTGAAAGCTGAGTAATTACATTCGATCGAACCTGCGCAACAGCCTGCTGACAGTGTGAAAGTCGTCAGCCGACTGATTCAAGGTTCATGCGAAAGGCCACAAGGATGTGGTCAACAAAAGCCCCGGCGTTCGCGTCGGGGCTTTTTTTATGCCTGATTTCCGCGCGTCTTCCTGACTGTCTCACCCATGAAGGAGGTATTTGACATATTCTCGGCGCGCGTGCTGCGTTACCCTGCAGGGCGTGTTGCTATCCAAATGGGGCGCTAGCGCCTATCCATCCGGGATGAACGGAATCAGCTGAGCACAGTAATTGCATATCACGCAGCCCATTGTTGAATGGGTGGTGAATCTACCCACCGCTTAACGCTTTGATGACTTGTCATCAGCTACAGTCTGCCGTGAGTCTTTGCTCACCTAATTGTGACAATACTGTACACCGGGCCAAGCCTGAAACTCTTTTGCTGTGAGAAGTAGATGCCCACGATTCCCTTACTGATTTGCGACGACTCCAACATGGCGCGCAAACAACTGATGAAGGCCCTGCCGCCCGAGTGGGATGTGTCAGTGACCACGGCGACCAACGGCCGTGAGGGGATCGAGGCGATTCGTCAGGGTCTGGGCCGCGTGGTATTGCTGGATTTGACAATGCCGGACATGGACGGCTACCAGACGTTGGCCGCCATCCGCGCGGAAAGCCTGCAGACCAGCGTCATCGTCGTCTCCGGTGACGTACAGGAGGAGGCGGTACGCCGTACCCTCGAACTGGGCGCGCTCGCCTTTCTGAAAAAGCCGGCCGACCCGGATCAACTGCAGCAGACCCTCAAGCGGCTAGGCCTGTTGGGGGAGAGCGCCAATCAGTCGCTGGCCCCGGCGTCGATCTTCGACCAGTCGGCCATCAGTTTCAATGACGCGTTCCGCGAAACCGTGAACGTCGCAATGGGCCGCGCGGCCGCTTTGCTGGCGCGGGTGTTGGGCGTATTCGTGCGGCTGCCGGTGCCCAACGTCAATATGCTAGAGGTGGGCGAGTTGCACATGGCGCTGGCCGATGCCCAGGCCAACGACCGGCTCACGGCGGTGTGTCAGGGTTATATCGGTGGCGGGATCGCAGGCGAAGCGCTGTTGTTGTTTCATGATTCGGAAATCGCCGACATGGCGCAGCTGATGAAGATCGATGACGCCGACTACTCCGACATGGAGATGTTGCTGGATCTGTCTTCGATCCTGATCGGTGCCTGTCTGAGCGGCATTGCCGAGCAGCTAGACATCGCATTTTCCCAGAGCCACCCTCAAGTGCTGGGTTTGCACAGTGGCATTGAAGAGCTGATCAGTCTCAACGAGCGGCGCTGGAAGAAGACGCTGGCTGTGGAGATCAGTTACAGCCTGGAGGGCTATAACATCCATTTCGATCTGTTGATGTTGTTCACCGAAGACTCGGCCGAGCTGCTTTCGCGGAAACTCGCCCACATGATGAGCTGATTCATGAACGATCGTATCGATTTCAAGGAATTGCACTGGCTGCTCACCGTGACGCAGAGCATCGACGTCGGCGTGGTGGTGCTGGATCAGGAATACCGGGTGCAGGTCTGGAACACCTTCATGGAGAACCGTTCCGGAATACTGTCTTACGAAGCGTCGACCCGTTCGTTCTTTTCGTTGTTTCCGGAGATCAACGAACGCTGGCTGAGAAACAAGCTCGACAGCGTGATTACCCTTGGTACGCCAGCGTTCACGATCTGGGAGCAGCGCCCTTTTCTGGTTCATTTCAAGAGTTATCAGCCCATCACCGGGCAAGAAGACTTCATGTACCAGAACACCACGATGTATCCGCTGCGCTCGACGACCGGCGCGGTGACCCATGTCTGCCTGGTGATCTACGACGTCACCGATGTGGCGACGAACCGTCTGCAATTGCAGGCGGCCAATCGCGAGCTGCAGAAGCTATCGAGCACCGACCGCCTGACCAGCCTGTACAACCGCGGCCACTGGGAAGAAGCGCTGCGTCTGGAGCATGCGCGGCATGTGCGTTACGGCACCAGTGCAGCGTTGGTGATGTTCGACATCGATCACTTCAAACGCGTTAACGACACTTACGGGCATCAATGCGGCGACCGGGTGATCCAGCGGGTGGCGGACGTGGTCCGTGAGCACATCCGCGACGCTGACATTGCCGGCCGTTACGGCGGCGAAGAGTTTGCAGTGTTGCTGCCCGACACCGACAGGCAAGGCGGCGCCATGTTCGCCGAGCGTCTGCGCGTCGCCGTCGAGGCGCTGGAGGTCATGCATGAGGGCGAAGCCATTCATTGCACGATCAGCCTGGGCGTCGCTGACATGACCTGGCCGATGGACGACCACAAGATGCTCATCGAGCGCGCAGATCAAGCGCTGTACGAATCCAAAAAGAACGGGCGCAATCGCGTGTCGGTGGATGCCTCGGATTGAAGGTGCCAACATAGTACTGCCTCGACGGCGGTCCTCGGCCCTTGGGACAACTCCGCGAAATCGCTGAGCATGCGATTTCTGTCGGAGCCGGCTCCTGCAAGGTGGTGCCCAGTCACCACCGTCCGCCAGGCATCACGGTTGCCGTGCCACCTGATCACCTCAGATCTGCGGCACATCCTCCTGCAAACCCTTATCTTTCCAGGTCCCGAGTGATCGACGCAGTCGGCTGGCCAGCGAGCTGCTGCCGTGCACGTTGTGGTAGTGGAACACCGCCGTGGCGCGCAGTGCGTCTTCGGCCACGGGCATATTGGTGTGCAGTGAGCGATACCCCCAGAACAGGTACAGGTGGCCGGGCTGCATGGCGATCCGCGTAAAGGCGTTCTCATCCTTCGCGACTTTGCTCCTGAGACGGCGCTGCACCCAGCCGTTGTCCACTAGCACCTTGTCGAGCAAGTTGGTGAAGTAGGAGCGGCGGATCGGCCGACGGTTGGGCAGCATCAGCAGGTCGCCGCGTTCTCCGCTGGTGGGCATGCAGACCGGCATGATGGTAGTCAGCACGAACGAGTCGTAGTGGAAGATCAGGGATTCGCGGCGCCCGCCGCTGCCGGTCAGACAGCGCAATGTCTGGGTCATGCCATTGTCCCTTGAGCGCTCACCGGTGACGCCCTCGACGATGCGTCGGCATAAATCGATGAAGTCCGGCGACGTGCCCCATTCATAAAGCGGCGTGCCTTGCACGGCCTTTTGGCCCGAGAGGGCCACGTAATCGTTGCCGCAATCGGCAACCGTCCGGGCGACCAGTGCTTGCAGTGATTCGAGTTGAGAGGGGCTGGCCCAGTTTGGCAGGACGGCGCATCCGTTACTGTCGATGGTCTTGATCAAGTCCTGGACCTGAACTTCCGAAAAAGTCGTGTAGGGCATGTGGCGGTAACCTCATAGCGTGGACCGAGGAACGAAGAAGCCCATCGGACCTACTGCTTGAGATGTGCCGTTTCAGCCGGGCGAGGCCAGAGCCTAGCACCTAGCACAACGTTATCCACGTGCAAAGAAGGAATATTTCCAAATGTTTATTTTCATGCGAGAAATTGCTGTTTTCTGTCCGTTTCTGAAACAGATCGACGCAGATCGCCCGATTTAGGCGCGCGATGAAGCGTAACGAGTTTGTGTCACTGAATATGTCGAATTCCTTTTCGTCTTTGAGACAGGCGACGATGTCTACGTGGACCACTAAGCAAAACGCCCTCGGAAAGAGGGCGTTTTCTCAGCGCTTTCGACTCACGTGATTTACAGCACCACGCTTGGCAGCCACAGCGAGATCGCAGGGATGTACGTCACCGCCATCAGTACCAGGAACAGCGCCACATAGAACGGCAGCAGCGCTTTCACCGTGGCCTCGATCGTCACCTTGCCGACTGCAGCGCCGACGAAGAGCACAGCCCCCACAGGCGGCGTTATCAGACCGATGCCGAGATTGACCAGCATGATCATCCCGAAGTGCACCGGATCGACGCCAATACCGACGATCACCGGCAAAAGGATCGGGGTGAGGATGAGGATCAGCGGCGCCATGTCCATCACCGTGCCCAGCAGCAGCAACATGACGTTGATGCACATCAGGATCACGTAGCGGTTGTCCGACAGCGTCAGGAACGCTGTGGTGATCTTCATCGGGATTTCCATCAGCGTCAGGATGTAACCGAAGCTGGCGGCGAAACCGATCAGGATCATCACGATGGAAACCGTGCGCACGGCCCGATGCATCAGCTTGGGCAGGTCACGCCATTTGTAATCGCGGTAGATAAACATGGTGACGAAAAACGCCCACAGCACAGCGATCGCTGCGGACTCGGTGGCGGTAAACACGCCCGACAGGATGCCGCCGAGGATGATCACCATCGCCATCATGCCCCACAGGGCTTCACCGGCAATTTTCAGCGCCTTGCGCAGCGGAATCACTTCGCCCTTCGGGTAATTACGCTTACGAGCGAAGATCATGCACAGCACCATCAACACGGCGCTGAGCAGCAGACCCGGCATGATCCCGGCCATGAACAGCGAGGCGATCGACACCGTTCCGCCGGCGGCCAGCGAATACAGCACCGAGTTGTGGCTGGGGGGGGTGAGCAACGCTTGCACCGAGCCACTCACCGTCACCGCGGTGGAGAAGTCCCGGGGATAGCCGTTGCGCTCCATCTCCGGAATCAGCACCGAACCCACCGACGCCGTGTCGGCCACCGACGAGCCGGAGATGGCGCCGAAGAACGTCGAGGCGACGATGTTCACCAGCGACAGCCCGCCGCGCACGAAGCCGACCAGAACACCGGCGAACGCCACCAGACGCCGTGACATCCCGCCTTCGGCCATGATCGCGCCGGCCAGCACGAAGAACGGGATCGCCAGCAGAGAGAACTTGTTCACGCCGCCCGCGACCTGAATCATCAGTGCGTCGAAAGGGATCTCGATCCACCACGCACCGATCAGCGCAGACAGGCCCAGGGCGAATGCCACCGGCATGCCGACCAGGATCAGTGCGATGAAGCTGCCCAACAGAATAAATGCGTCCATCATGCTGCCTCTTCGCTGGATTCGAGTACGTCGTAACTCACCACCCGACGGTGACGCTGGTCACCCAGAAACAGCTTCTCCAGCACGAAGATCAGCGTCAGTACGCCACCGATGGGAATCGGCAGATAGGAAATGCCAACCCGCAGCCCCGGCATCTCACCCAGAAACTGGTTCCAGGTGTTCACGCAGAGTTTCATGCCCTTGACCGCCATGAACACGCACACCACGGCCATGAGGATTTGCACCAGCACCGCAGCAGCGTTACGTGCGTTTTCCGGCAGGCGGTCAGTGGCCATATTCACGGCCATGTGCGCGCCGGCCCGGTAACTTGCGGCGGCGCCAATGAAGGTAAACACCACCATCAGCAGGATGGCGGTCGGTTCCGGCCAGCTGGAGCCGGTACCCAGGACGTAGCGGGCGAAGATGCCCCACGGGATGATCAGCGCCATGGTCAGCATCGACAGGCCCGCGATCCCGATGCAGAGGCGATACAGTGCGTCATTGAAACGCAGAATCGTGTTTTTCATAGGCTCACCACAACGACGGTGAACGGCCAGGGCCGCCACCGCAGTGCTATCGGGCTGAAGGACTTATTGAACCGCTTCGATGCGCTTGATCAGGTCGGTGAAGGGCGCGCCGTATTTGTCTCGCACGCTCGCTGTCGCGTCGTAGAAGGCTTTCTTCTGGTCAGGCGTCAGCGTGATGAACTCGACGCCTGCCGCCTTCAGCTTGGTTTCGCTGTCGGCAGACTTTTTGTCCCACAAGACACGCTCTTCAGCCTGGGCTTCGACCGCCAGCTTCTTCACCAGCGCCTGTTGCTCCGGGTTCAGTTTTTCCCAGGCGGCTTTTGACATCACCACCGGCTCCGGCAGGATCAAATGCTCGGTGAGGGTGTAGAACTTGGCGTTCTGATAGTGGTTGTGCTCGAGCAGGGTAGGCATGTTGTTTTCAGCGCCATCGATGACGCCGGTCTGCAGGGCGCTAAAAATTTCGCCCGTGGCCATGGCAATGCCGTTGCCGCCCATCGCGTTGATGGTGTCGATGAACACCGGATTGCCCTGCACGCGGATCTTCATGCCCTTGAGGTCCGCAATGTCGCGTACCGGCTTCTTGGTGTAAAGGTTGCGCGTGCCGCCGTCCATCCAGGCCAAGGCGACCAAGTCGAAGTCGGAGTGGGTGATCTTGTCGAGGATCTCCTGACCGATCTCGCCGTCGATGACGTGGCGCATGTGGGCATGATCACGGAACACGAACGGCAGATTGAACACATTTACGTCCGGTACCACCGGCCCGACGATGCCGAGACTGACGCGGGTCATCTGGATGGCATTAGTCTGGACCTGTTCGACGACCTCCTTCTCGGAGCCGAGCACACCGCCGGCGAACATCTTGAAGCTGATCTCGCCTTTGCTTTGCTCCTCCAGTTTCTTGCCCATGTTCTGTTCAGCGACAACAGGTGGGTAACCTGCGGGGTGTACTTCAGCGAACTTGATTTTGATTTCGGCCAGCGCTGTGTTTGAAAGGCACAGCGCCAAAGGGAGTGCGGCGAGGATCAACTTGCGTTTGAAGTCCATGGATGTTCTCCGGTGTTGTTATTGTTTTTTCAGATCGAACGGGAAAGCGGTAAGGCGGCGCAGCGTTGGCCGAGTCTCTGGCTCAGCCTTTGAACAGGGGTTCTTCGAGGCCCTTCACTCCGGGGTTTAACGCAAACACGCCGCCAGCCAGCGGCTGGTCGCTGATGTCGCCGCCGGGGCGTATCGAGGTGACGTAAAGGGTGTCCAGATTCGAGCCGCCGAAGGCGCACATCGCGGGCTTTTTGACTGGCACGGTGAGCGAGCGATCCAGCTTGCCCTCGGGAGTGAAGCGATGGATCACGCCTTCATCGTTGCCACAGATCCAGTAGCAGCCATCGGCGTCGACCGCTGCGCCATCAGGGCGGCCGGCGTGCTGATTCATGTCCACGAACAGCCGGCGGTTGTGCGGCGTGCCGGTGTCGATGTCGTAATCGAACGCCCAGATCTTCTGCACGCAAGGGTGGGAGTCGGAAAGGTACATGACACGGCCGTCCGGGCTGAAGCCCAGTCCGTTAGGCACGATCATGTCGGTAATCTGCGCGGTCAGCGGTTCGGTCTGGCCGGCGCTGTAGCGATACACCGAACCTACGGCCGACGCCTTCGCCATATCCATGAACATGGTGCCGGCCCAGAAACGGCCCTGGCGATCGCAGCGACCGTCGTTGAAACGCATATTGTCGCTGGCGTGTTTGACGCTGCTCAGCAGTTGCGTGGTGACAGTGCCATCGTTCTGGGGATGAAGGTGGAACAGGCCGCTTTCCATGCCGGCCAGCCAGCTGCCGTCGCCGTAGCGTGCAATGCAGGCGAGCATTTCCGGCGCTTCCCAGCTCGTGGTGACAGCCTCTTGCGAACCCCAGCGGTGTAGGCGACGGGCCGGAATGTCGACCCAGTAAAGCGCCTGTTCCTGGGCGTTCCATACCGGCGACTCACCGGTGGCGTTGCGTGCATCGAGAATCAGCTCTGCGTCCATGACGATCATTCCCTGATTTTGATGGTGAGAGGCCGACATCGCAGTCGGCTTCGTCGTTGAGTCTTACTCGTCGCCGAACGGCCCGTTCGCTACGAACGCCCCGCCCTGATAAACCATGGCGGGGTCATCGGACGCCGGCATCGGCTGCGCTTCGACCTTGGCGCGAAACTGCTCGGAGCTGTCTTTCGGCTGATAGCCCAAGTGATTGGCCAGGCGGTTATCCCACCAGACCTTGCTGTTGTCCGAAGCGCCGTAAACGATGGTGTGGCCGACGTTCGGAGAGAACAGGCCGCGCTCGATCAGTTGGGTCAGGTCGTCGTAGCTCAGCCAGCTGGCGAGCATGCGGCGGTTTTGGGCTTCAGGGAATGAGGAGCCGATGCGGATGCTGACGGTCTCGATGCCGTAGCGATCGAAATAGAAACTGGCCATGTCTTCGCCGTAGGATTTCGACAAGCCGTAATAGCTGTCCGGGCGACGCATGGCGCTGGCGTCGATGACTTCATCCTGGCGGTAGAAGCCGATGACGTGGTTGGAACTGGCGAAGATCACCCGCTTCACACCATGCCGGCGCGCTGCTTCGTAGATGTGGAAGATGCCGCAAATGTTCGGGCCGAGGATTTCTTCAAAGGATCGCTCCACCGAGACGCCGCCGAAGTGGACGATGGCATCGACGCCGTCGACCAACTGATGAACCGCGTTTTTGTCGGCCAGGTCGCAGATCTGGATTTCTTCGTGGGGGCCGGCTGCCGGTGCCATGTCGGCGATATCGGAAAGGCGCAGGATCCTGGCAAAAGGACGCAGGCTTTCGCGCAGGACTTTACCGAGGCCGCCAGCGGCGCCCGTCAGCAAAATACGGTTGAGCGGGGCCTGGGCGTTGAATTCAGTCATCGTGGGAAGCCCTGATTCTGATGCTGTTTTTATGGTGTCATCGGTTGTCGTATGACGTTTGCGGGATTATCAACAGTGCTCACAAATTTTGTCAACGCGACGAAGGTGTAAGCCCCTTTGACGCCGGTCTGAAAATGTCGTCCGCACAGTGCAGATGCCGGGAGAATGCCGCGCCTTCACTTCGCTGTGTCAGGCCAGACGCTTTCCCGGCTAAAGCCGGTCCCACCAGGGGTATGCATTCCTATAGTGGGACCGGCTTCAGCCGGGAAGAGGCCAGTTTGAGCAGCATCACTTTTGCAGTGTGACACCCGACGCCTTCCCGGCTAAAGCCGGTCCCACTGACTGCAAGCGGTGTTCCAGTGCAGCCACAGCCAGCCCCATTGACTAGACGCGGTGTTCTCGTGGGACCGGCTTCAGCCGGGAAGAGGCCAGTTTGAGCAGCATCACTTTTGCAGTGTGACGCTCAGCATCTTCCCGCTAAAGCCGGTCCCACTGACTGCATGCGACAGCGTTTAAACCTTACATCAGCGAGATCGGGTAGCTCACAAACACTCGGTTTTCATCGAACTCGTTAGTGCTGTAATCACGGCGCATCGAGGAGTTGCGCCACCGGACGTTGAGGCTCTTGAACGTGCCGCTCTGCACCGTATACGCCAGCTCGGATTCACGTCCCCACTCCTTGCCGTCGGTCACGGTGCCGGTGTGCACGTTATCGCCGCTGATGTAGCGGTTCATCATCGTCAGGCCGGGGACGCCGAATATCGCGAAGTCCAGGTCGTGACGCAGTTGCCAGGAGCGCTCTTTGGCGTTGTCGTAGCTAGAGTTGTAACTGTCGTTGGCCAGCGTGCCGCCGCTGGTGCCGTTGACGCGCATCCACTGGTCGTCGCCATAGACCTTTTGCAGGCCCAGGTAGACGGTGTTGCCTTTGTAGTTGGCGGACAGCATGGCGTAGGCGGTCTTGTTATCCAGCTCGCCGGCCAGCTTGTTACCGTCCTCTTTGCCGAGGAAGTAGCCCAGGTTGGCACCCAGGGTCCAGTCGCCGATCGGCTGCTTGTGGATGAGATTCAAGAACTCCTGCTGGTAGACGTCTTCCAGCTGCGCGTACCAGAGCCCGACCTGGGTGCGCTTCTCGTTGAAGGTGTATTCGCCGCCGCCAAAGTTAAAGCGGTCCGACTTGAACGCCGCGGATTTGCCGTTCATGAACATGTCTTCCATGCTCGCGTCATTGCGTGGGCTGTTGCCGCGGAACTGGCCGCCGTACAGCGTCAGGCCGGCGATTTCCTTGGAGGTGATCTGCCCGCCGCGGAAGGTTTGCGGCAGAGAGCGGCCGTCATCGGAGCGCAGGATCGGCAGCACCGGCATCCATTCGCCGACCTTCAATTCCGTATTGGAAATTCGCGCTTTAGCCGCCACACCCAGGCGGCCAAAGTTGTCGGCGGGGCGCCCGTCATCATGGATCGGCAACAGCTGAGTGCCGCCCGTGCCCTTGCCGCCATCGAGCTTTTGCGAATACAGACCCAGCACATCAAGGCCAAAGCCGACCGTGCCCGGTGTGAATCCCGATTTCACATCGAGAATGAAGTTTTGCGTCCACTCTTCCGCGTAGTTCTGAGGGTTCGCCGCATTGGTGAAGTTGCGGTTGAAATAGGCATTGCGCAGGTTGAGCGTGGCCTTGGTGTCATCGATAAAACCTTCAGCGAGGCTCATCAACGGCAGGCTGAATGCGACGCTGCCAGCGCCAAGCAACAGCCACGAACGGTTGGTCTGGATCTTCATTTCTTATTGTTCTCCCTTTCTGCTGACAAAACGGTCCCGCACCGAAGGTCGCCACCAGGACGCCGAAGGCATGGACAGGGGTGCTCAAATCACCGGTTTTGAATGAGGCTTACTGCCTGATCGAAACGGTCGTGTCGATCAATCGCTGACGGCTGCCTGGGCAAACACAGGCGCACACGCGGGCACAGCCAAGGCGGAGAAAGCAGAATGAAAAAGGGAGGGGTAGTGGATTTTCTGGGGCGACAGGCGCCGATCGACAGTCATCGTCATGGAAGCATTCCTTTTTATTTTTGTTATCGGTTATGCGTTGTCGTACAACGCGAGCTGGAGTATCGGCAGAGATCTTTAGGCTGTCAACGCGCCCGGCCAGGAAACTCGCCAACGGTCGTGATGCCGGGCTTACAAACGGTCGCCAGCGGATATTGCGGCCCCCTTGTTTCTCTGCTAGTTTCGAAAATGTTAACGATGACATTTCCGCTTTAACAATAAAAACAACGGGATTTTTCGCTATGACAACTCGCCTCAAGAAAGGCTTTTCCGCCGTTCTCTGTTCCCTCGCCGTGGCTGTCGCCTGCGGCAGCGCCCTCAACGTTCAAGCCGCCGACGCCGCAAAGACCGGTCCGCTGAAAATCGGTGCTTCGTTTCAAGAGATCAATAACCCCTATTTCGTGACCATGAAGGACGCCCTTCAGGATGCCACTGCCAGCATCGGCGCAACGCTGCTGGTCACTGACGCGCGCCATGACGTGTCCAAGCAGATCAGCGACATCGAAGACATGCTGCAGAAAGGCATCGATATCCTGATCATCAACCCCACCGATTCGGTCGGCGTTCAGTCCGCCGTCAAGCAGGCCCACGACAAAGGCGTTGTAGTGGTTGCCGTTGACGCTCAAGCCAATGGCCCACTGGACTCGTTCGTTGGCTCGAAGAACTTCGACGCGGGTGTTCAGGCGTGCGATTACCTGGCCAAGAACATCGGCGAGAAGGGTGACGTCGGGATTCTCGACGGCATTGCCGTGGTGCCGATCCTTGAGCGCGTGCGCGGCTGTAAAGAGGCGCTGGGCAAGTACAAAGACATCAAGATCGTCAGCATTCAGAACGGCAAGCAGGAGCGTGATCAAGCGCTGACCGTGACTGAAAACATGCTGCAGGCGCAGCCCAATCTCAAAGGCCTGTTCAGCGTCAACGACAACGGTTCCCTCGGTGCCCTGGCCGCCATCCAATCCAGCGGCATGGACGTCAAGCTGACCAGCGTCGACGGCGCGCCCGAAGCCATCAAGGAAATCCAGAAGCCCAACAGCAAGTTCATCGCCACTTCCGCTCAGTACCCTCGCGACCAGGTGCGTCTGGCCCTCGGGCTGGCGCTCGCCAAGAAGTGGGGCTCACAAGTCCCGGCGACCATTCCGGTCGACATCCTGCTGGTGGATCAGGCGAAGGCGAAAACCTTCACCTGGTAACGGCCGTGGCGGTGCTCGCCTGAGGTTTTCGGTCAGGCGGGCGCCACGGGTTCTGGCCAGGGAGTTTGGCCCCGGATTCTTGTGAGTTGCGCAGCGATGTTCTGCTGCGACGAGGTGCCCATGAGCTGCCTTCTGCAATTGGAAAACATCTGTAAAAGCTACCCGGGCGTGCAGGCGCTCAAGTCGATCAACCTGCAGGTCGAGCGCGGCGAAATCCACGCGCTGCTCGGTGAAAACGGTGCCGGCAAATCGACCCTGATGAAGATCCTCGCGGGCGTCGAACATCAGGACAAAGGCAGCATTCTCATTGATGGCGCGGAGCAGCATTTCGCGACCTACAACGAGGCCATCGCCGCCGGTATCGGCATTGTCTTTCAGGAGTTCAGCCTGATCCCCTACCTCAATGCCGTGGAAAATATTTTCCTCGGCCACGAGATCGTCAACGGCTTCGGCTTGCTGCGTAAAGGGGAGATGCGCGAGAAAGCCATCGCGCTGTTCGACCGCCTCGGCGTGAAGATCAATCTGGATTGTTCGGTGCAGCACTTGAGCGTGGCCGAGCAGCAGTTTGTCGAGATCGCCAAGGCACTGGCCCTTGAAGCGCGTTTGCTGATTCTTGACGAACCGACCGCCACCCTGACGCCGTCCGAGGCCGCGCTGCTGTTCGACATCATGCGCGAGCTGAAAAGCCAGGGCGTGGCGGTCATCTTTATCTCCCACCATCTGGAAGAGATTTTTCAGGTCTGCGACCGCATCAGTGTGCTGCGCGATGGCGCCAACGTGGGCGCGCTGACCGTCGCCAACAGCGACATCGACACGCTGGTGGAGATGATGGTGGGGCGACGCCTGGAAGCGAGCTTTCCGCCCAAGCAGTCCTGCGCCCAAGGCGAAGTCGTGCTGCAAGTGCGTGACATCCAGCTGACCCGCAACGGTCCACACAACAGCTTCAACCTGCACAAGGGCGAGATTCTCGGCTTCGCCGGGCTGGTAGGGTCCGGGCGTACCGAGCTGGCGCTGGGCGTGATCGGCGCGTTGCCGGTGGTCAGCAAGGATGTGCTGCTGCGGGGACAGCCGGCGCACCTCAATGATCCGGCGCAGGCGCTGGCCAGTGGCATTGGACTGCTGCCGGAAAGCCGCAAGAGCGAAGGGCTGATCGTGGATTTCACCATTCGCGAGAACATCTCCCTGAACAATCTGGGCAAGTACGAAGGCGCGGCGCACCTGCTCGACCGGCACAAGGAGGACACCACCACCGCCGAGCTGATGAAGCAGCTGTCGATCAAGGCGCCGAGCTGTGAAAGCCGGGTCATCAACCTCAGCGGCGGCAATCAGCAGAAGGTTGTCATCGCGCGCTGGATCAATCACCACTGCGACATCCTGATCTTCGACGAGCCGACCCGAGGCATCGACGTCGGCGCGAAAGCGGAGATCTACACCCTGATGCGCACACTCACCGAACAAGGCTTCGCGATCATCATGATCTCTTCGGAACTGCCGGAAATCATCGGTATGTGCGACCGCGTGGCCGTTTTCAACAAGGGCGCTATCGTCAATGTGCTGGAGGCTTCGGCCATCAATCCGCAGGAAGTGATGCGCCACGCCACCGGGAGCCTGAACAGTGAACACCTCCATTAAACCCATGACCGCGCAGCCCAACCGGATGCAGCTCAACTTCGCTCGATTGATCCGCTCGCCCGCCTTCTATCCCTTCGTGGGGCTGGTGGTGGTGACGGTCTTCATGATTTTCGCCAGCGACAAGTTTCTCACCGGCGCGAACCTGGAAAACATCGCCCGCCAGGTGTCGATCAACGCAATCATCGCGGTCGGCATGACCTGCGTGATCCTTACCGGCGGCATCGATTTGTCGGTGGGTCCGGTGATGGCATTGTCCGGCACGCTGACCACCGGGCTGATGGTGGCAGGCGTCCCGGCGCCGATCGCGATCCTCATCGGCTTGCTGATTGGCGTGGGCTTCGGGGTGGGCAACGGCATCTTTGTGGCTTACCTGAAAATGCCGCCAATCATCGTCACGCTGGCGACCATGGGCATCGCGCGCGGGCTGGGCCTGATGTACACCGACGGCTACCCGATTGCGGGGATGCCGGACTGGTTCGCCTGGTTCGGACGCGGCACGCTGTTCGGCATTCAAGTGCCTATCCTGATCATGCTGGCGACCTACTTTTTCGCCTGGGTGCTGCTGCAGCACACCCGCGTCGGCCGCTACATTTACGCCATCGGTGGTAACGAAGAAGCCGTGCGGCTGTCCGGCGTGCGCGCCTCGCGGTTCAAGCTGCTGGTGTACTCGATCAGCGGGCTGACGGCAGCGATTGCCGGGCTGGTGTTGTCGTCCCGGCTGATGAGCGGGCAACCGAACGCCGGCGTTGGGTTCGAGCTTGATGCCATTGCGGCCGTGGTGCTCGGCGGTGCGTCGATTGCCGGCGGGCGGGGCGTGATCATCGGCACGCTGGTGGGCGCGATGCTGCTTGGCGTGCTGAACAACGGCCTGAATATGCTCGGCGTGTCGCCCTATGTGCAAAGCGTCATCAAGGGCGGAATCATTTTGTTAGCGATCTTCATCAGTCGGCAGCGGCATAAATGATGGATCTGCGACGTCCGTGCCTGCCTCATCGCGAGCAAGCTCACTCCTACAGGTTTGCGGTCGATGACAAAAATTTTTCCGAACCCGGTTAACTGTAGGAGTGAGCTTGCTCGCGATGAAGCCAGTAAATGCTCTCTACATTTTGAATTAAAAATAGTGGCCAGTTAGCCAGCACCCAAACAGCCAAAACAGGTGAACCGACATGGAACAAAACACAAAAACCACCATGCAAGCCGTCGTCTGCCATGCTCCGAAAGACTACCGTCTGGAGCAGATCAGCAAACCCGTCGCGCGTGCCAATGAGCTGGTGATCCGCATCGGAGCCTGCGGGATCTGCGCCAGTGACTGCAAATGCCACTCGGGCGCGGCGATGTTCTGGGGGGGCGAGAGCCCGTGGGTGAAAGCGCCTGTGGTGCCCGGCCACGAGTTTTTCGGTTATGTCGACTCGGTGGGCGAGGGCGCTGAAGAGCACTTCGGCGTAAAGGTGGGGGACAAGGTCATCGCCGAGCAGATCGTCCCGTGCGAGAAGTGCAAGTTTTGCAAGTCCGGCAAGTACTGGATGTGCGAAGTGCACAACATCTTCGGCTTCCAGAAAGACGTCGCCGAGGGCGGCATGGCGCAGTACATGCGCATCCCTAAAACCGCCATCGTGCACCACATTCCCGAGTCGGTTTCACTGGAAGATTCGGCGCTGATCGAGCCGATGGCCTGCTCGATTCACACCGTCAACCGTGGTGATGTTCAGCTCGACGACGTGCTGGTGATTGCCGGCGCCGGCACCCTCGGTCTGTGCATGGTGCAGGTCGCTGCGCTGAAAACGCCGAAGAAGCTGGTGGTCATCGACATGGTCGACGAGCGCCTGGAGCTGGCGAAAAAATTCGGCGCCGACGTGGTGATCAACCCGAGCCGAGACAACGCGAAAGAGATCATCAACGGGCTCACCGATGGCTACGGCTGCGACGTTTACATCGAGACCACGGGCGTGCCGATCGGTGTTACCCAAGGCCTTGATCTGATCCGCAAGCTGGGCCGCTTTGTGGAGTTCAGCGTGTTCGGCGCCGAGACCAGCGCTGACTGGTCGATCATCGGCGATCGTAAAGAACTGGACGTACGCGGCGCTCACCTGGGGCCCTATTGCTACCCGATCGCCATCGACCTGTTCGAGCGCGGGCTGGTGACATCGGCAGGCATCGTCACCCACGACTTCGGTCTGGACGACTACGCCGAAGCGTTTGCCTTGGCCGATTCGACCAAGTCGATCAAGGTGCTGCTCAAGCCGGTGAACGCATAACGCTGTCTCTGTAGGAGCCATCGGAGGTTACGACGGTCGCGATGCGGTGTACCTGACACAACGCTTTCGCGACCGTCGTGACCTCCGATGGCTCCTACAGGGGACCGTGGCACGCCTCAAACAACCCAATAACAACTAGAGCGCACCCGGATGGATTACGTCATCGGTGTCGACATCGGCACCCAAAGCACCAAGGCGTTACTGGTCGATGCCCAAGGCCGGATCATCGCGCAGCACAGCCACAGTTATAAGGTCGACACCCCCAAACCGCGCTGGGCCGAACAATGGCCGCAGGTCTGGCTCGACGCCGTGGAAATCTGTGTCGCCGCCTGCATGCGCAAAAGCGCGTTGCCCAAAGACAGCGTCAAAGCCCTGTGTGTCAGCAGCCTGTATGGCGGCTCCGGCATTGCCGTCGATGCTCAGATCAAGCCCTTGTACCCGTGCCTGATCTGGATGGACCGCCGCGCCGAAGCCCAGGTCGAGTGGGTCAATCAACACGTCGACCTTGAGCGGCTGTACACGATCACCGGCAACTCGGTGGACAGCTATTACGGCTTCACCAAAATGCTCTGGCTCAAGGACAAACAGCCGCAAGTCTGGGCCGACACGCGCTACCTGCTACCGCCCAACAGCTACGTCAATTACTGCCTGACCGGCGAGGTCGCGGTGGACCACAGTTCTGCCGGCAACATCGGCGGTGTCTACGACGTCAAGGCGCGGGGCTGGTCTGCAGAGATGCTCGACGCGCTGGGCATCCCGGCGTCGATGATGCCCGAGCGGCTGGTTCACTCCGGTGATGTCGTCGGCGCTCTGTTGCCCGAATGGGCCGAGCGGCTTGGACTGACGGCGGGCACACCGCTGCTGGGTGGCGGTGTCGATGCCGCCATGGCGACTTTCGCCGCTGGCGTCACCCAGGCCGGCAATCACGTGGCGATGATCGGCACCAGCATGTGCTGGGGCTACCTCAATCAGCAGGTAGACGCCCGGCACGGCCTGGTCAGTTTCCCCCACGTCTTCAACGGCGCGAAGGACCTCTACATCTTCGGCGGCGCAATCACCGCCGGCGCCTCGGTCAGCTGGTTTCGCGAGCAGTTCTGTCAGGCTGAAGAGCAGCAAGGCCGCGAGACCGGCGAAGACAGCCACGTGATACTCGAGCGCGCGGCAATGAAGATCCCGGCCGGAAGCGATGGCGTGCTGTTCCAACCGTACCTGATGGGCGAGCGCAGTCCGGTATGGGACGCCAAAGCCAGCGGCAGCTTTGTCGGCCTGAGCCTCTATCACAGTCGAATTCATCTGTATCGCGCGGTGCTCGAAGGCGTCACTTTCGCGCTTCGGCACAACATCGAAGCGGGCACCAAAGGGGCGCAATCCCTGGACCCTCGGCTGATCGTGGTCGGCGGTGCCAGCCACTCGGACCTGTGGATGCAGATCATCGCCGACGTCACTAACTTCCCGGTCTACACCATCGTCCAGGAAGTCGAAGGGGCGCTCGGTGCCGCGCTGCTCGCTGCTCATGCGGTCGGTCTGGTGGATGAGGCGCAGGTCCACAAAGGCTGGGTCCAACTGGAGCTACGGGCCGAGCCTCAAACGGAGAACGTCGCGCTGTATTCGCGGCTGTTCGCCGATTACGTGGCGCTGTACCCGGCGCTGAAACCGATCATGCATCGCTTGCAGGGAGCGTGACTGTGAACACGGCTCAATTTGATTTCAGCGGCCAGCGCATTCTGGTCACCGGCGCCAGCAGCGGCATTGGCTGGGAGGTGGCGCAGCAACTGTTGAGCAGCGGCGCCGAGGTGTATGCCATCGGCCGCGATGCGTCGGCGCTGGAAAAGCTCGCGGGGCAGGGCTGTTTGGCGTTGCGCGTGGACGTGGCTGATCAGCCGTCATTGGCCGCAGTGCTGGCGGACTTGCCGGTGATGCACGGCCTGGTCAACTGCGCCGGGATTTCCATATTGGAGTCCGCGACCGAGGTGAGCGCTGAGGCGTTCGATCAGGTCATGTCGGTCAATGTGCGGGCGGCCGCGATGATCGCGGGGGCAGTGGCGAAGCGGATGATCGCCGAAGATGTGGCCGGGAGCATCGTCAACGTGTCGAGCCAGGCCTCGTTAGTGGCGCTGGACGATCACTTGAGCTATTGCGCGTCCAAGGGCGCCATGGATGCCATGACCCGTGTGCAGTGTGGCGAATGGGGCCGGCACGGGATTCGCGTCAACAGCGTGAACCCGACTGTGACCCTGACGCCCATGGCGCAGATGGCCTGGAGTGAGCCGAGCAAACGCGACCCGGCGCTGGCAGCCATTCCCCTCGGCCGCTTCGCTGAAACCGCAGAAGTCGCGGCGCCGATCCTGTTCCTGCTGAGCAGCGCGGCGTCGATGATCAGTGGTGTGTCGTTGCCGATTGATGGGGGTTACACGAGCCGGTAGAACGCAACTCGCAATGGTAGGAGCGTGGCTTGTCCCGCGATCTGCCGGGCACCGGCAGCAAAGTCTGTCGACGCGGTGAAACAGAAATACCGTAGCGTCTGTCATCGCGACCGGTTCCCGGTCGATCGCGGGACAAGCCACGCTCCTACAGGGGACCGCGTCGAGTTGGGGAGGGTAAGAGTTTCACGGGAGAGGTTTGGCGATGAGTCGATAATAAAGGCTCACCCGCCAACGCCATTCTCCAACTCCCCGACAATCACCACCTGGGCCTTCGGCAGATGCCGGTCCTCGATTCGCTCCAGCAGCAGTTTCACCGCGCTGCTTCCGGCCAGCGAGGCGTCGTGGGCGATGCAGGCGATGGGGATGCCGAAGATGTCGGCGAACGGCAGCCGGTCAATGCCGCAGATGGCCACGCTGTTGTGGGCGATATCGCGGTCGCGCAGGGCTTTCATGGCGCCCAGGGTGATGAGCTGGTTGAAGCCGAAAATCGCGTCTGGCACTGGATGGTCGCGCAGGTAATCCAGCGTGCTCTGGTGCGACGGCTCCAGGGTGTAATCACCGGCAAACACATCCAGTTGCACCGGCTTACCGCTCTCGACAATCGCCGCTTTCACGCCCTTCAGACGCTCCTCGGAAATCCGCGAATGCGCAGGGCCGGTCAGCACCAGCATGCGGCTCATCGTCGGGCTTTGCGCCAGCAGGTAGCGGGCGCCTTTCAAGCCGCTGTGATAGTTATCCAGCACCACATGGCTGAACGGGCTGGCAGGCAATGCGCGGTCCAGTTGCACCACGGGAATGTCGCCGTTGCCCAGGCGACTGAGATAGACCGGCTGGTACGCCGGCTCGTCCGACACCGGCGACAGCACGATGCCGGCCACGCGATAACTCAGCAGCGTATCCACTGCCTTGGCTTCGAGTTCTTCGGAGCCGTCGGTGTCCACCAGCATGATGGTGTAACCGCGGGTTTTCGCCTCGCGGGAAATCGCCTTGATCATCTCGCTGTAGAAGGGGTTGTCCACCGACGCGGTAATAACCCCGATGATCATGCTCTCGCTGCGCTTGAGGCTGCGGGCAAAGGCATTGGGGACGTAATCGAGTTCTTGCGCCACTTCCAGAATGCGCGCCAGGGTGGCGGGCTTGACCAGATCGGGTTTGTTCAGCGCCCGGGAAACAGTGACAGGCGTCATGTTCACGCGGCGGGCGATGTCGGAAATGGTGACGGGGGTTTTCTTGCTCATGGGCGATTGGCTGCCTGAAATCCGGGACAACCTGCGGGGCAGTCGCATCCCTCCAAAGAGTGCCAAGGCTAGCACGATGGAGGGCGCGAAAGGGATGACGATGTCGGGGCTGGCAAGCAATCCGACGGCTTTATTTTCGGACGCTGGCTGACTGTCTGATGACGCTCGGCCGATACCCGGGCGCCAGGGTCAGACGCTGGTTTCCATTGTCTGGGCGTGTGCGCGGGGTCTGGCTTTGACGGGAGTGGAAATCTGCAATTCGGTGAGCTCGTCAAAGCGGGAAAGCTCGCGGCGCAGCTCAAGCATGTAATCCAGCGCGCCGCTCAGGCAAATGCTGTAAGCCAGCAATTCGACGCCTTCTTCGACGGTGGTTTTCGCCAGTCGCGCGTAGCCGCCCTGAAGGATGCCGTGCCACAGCGAGCCCATGCCGAACAGTCGCGAGAAGATCAGCACCAGCAGGCCCGCCATGACGAAGCCGAAGGCTGGGCGCACTGAGAAGCGAGCCAGGCCCGAGACCACGTCGCGCCGGGCACTCTTGTTGCCCAACGCCTTGTAGACGCAGGTGCCAGCAGTGAGCAGGGCGGGCCATAGCCAGAAACTGTGACTGATCGGGTCAAACAATCCGTCCAGCTCACGAATCAGCATGCAGGCAAAGAAGCCGCCAATCAGGATGCCAATGCCGCGTTGCCCTGGTTGGCGCGCCGAGACCCAGAACACCCCCGCGATGATTGCCAGCATGACTTCCTGGCTGACTTCGGTGAACGAGGTTTCGAGGATGTCCGTTTTAGCGACGAAGATGTCGATGAACACCATGCCGATACTGAAGAGGGTAAGCGTCAGCATGACGCTAAAGCGCGTCAGCGCTGATTTAATAAGTTTTAGATCGTTGTTCACAAGTTTTTCACTGCCGAGCCGGTATTAAGGGGCGCGACTCTAAAGAACTTTTCCGGGCTCTCCAAACTGCGGATAAGTTCATTCTTCCGCTTTTTCTCTTCTTCAGTAACAGTCTTTTGTTATATCCGCTCTTGCGATTTTTTAAATCCGCAGTTTCCGCGTGAATACTACCGCAGCATTGCGGGATCGGGCCGCTCATGCGGGCTGATGGGCGTGAAACACACAAAGTCAAAGTGTTTAACCTGATGTTGAATATGTTCACGCATACTTCAACATCGGCTGAGCATGAACCTCGACAACGCTCTCAGGTCTACCTTGCCTGGTCTGTATCAGCGACACTGCGTGTCTTGTTTATACCGGTGCCCGGAGCGCTCATGTCCTTGCCTGCTTCCCCTTCTTCCACGCGCGATTTCAGCTTCGCCGCTTGCGCGTTGCTCATTGCCATGGTCGGCACCACGCTGCCCACGCCGTTGTATGCGCTCTATCAACAGCGGCTCGGCTTCGACGCGAGCTGGTTGACGATCATTTTCTCGATCTATGCGGCGGGCGTTATCGCAGCACTGTTGGCGGTCGGCAGCTGGTCCGATCAATTAGGGCGCAAGCCGTTGTTGCTGGCAGGGCTGGCGATGGGGGCTATAAGCGCGGTCATCTTTCTGTTCAGCGATTCCATTGGCGGCCTGCTGATCGGCCGGCTTTTTTCCGGCTTCAGCGCGGGCATCATGACCGGCACGGCCACTGTTGCCGTCATCGAACTGGCCCCCAAGAGCTGGAAGAACGCCACGCTCGTGGCCACGGCCGCCAACATGTTCGGCCTCGGCATCGGGCCTCTGCTCGCTGGCTACACCTCCCAGTTTCTGCCGGACGCGCTGCACCTGGTGTTCTACGTGCACCTGGGAATGCTCGTGCTGGCGACGCTCGGCATCGCGCTGATTCGCGAAACCGTACAGCGTCCTGCGGTGCTGAAACTGGGTATCCAAAAGCCTTCCGTTCCGGCTTCCGTGCGTAGCGTGTTTATCTCCGCGTCCATCGCCGGGCTGGCGGGTTTCAGCGTGGCAGGATTGTTCACCAGCATGGTGCCGTCGGTGATGATCCACGTCATGAACGAGCAAGGCGGGCTGTTGATCGGCGCGGTGATCGGCTTGTTCTTCGTCGCCTCCATCATCGGCCAGGCGCTTTTGCAGGTCTTGCCGAAGGACCGGCACATGACCCTCGGTTGCGTCGGGTTGATCATCGGCATGATCTGTCTGGGGCTGAGCATTGCCACCTCGCAGTTGGGGCTGTTGATCGCGGCGGGTCTGGTGGCAGGCATCGGCCAGGGCATGATCCTGCGCGCCGGCATGGGCGCGGTCACGGCCAGTAGCCCGGCTGATCAGAAGGCTGCCGTGACATCCGCCTTCTTCGTGGTGCTTTACGTGTCGATCTCGGTGCCGGTGGTGGCGGTGGGTTTCAGCGTGCGAGTGTTTGGTCTGGAGCATGTGGGCGAATTCTTCGCCGCGCTGGTGGCCGTCGTGGCCTTGCTGGCGATGATCAGCATGAAGCGTGTGCAGTCAAAACAGGCCGCCCTGTCGGCGTCCGGGAGCTGAACAATGAGCGTTAAAGTCGGCTTGATCTCGGACACCCACGGCCTGCTGCGCCCTCAGGCGCTGCAGGCATTGCAGGGCTGCGATTACCTGATCCACGGCGGCGACATCGGCAAGCCGGAAATCCTCGAGGCGCTGAAGGCCATCGCGCCACTGACGGTGGTGCGAGGCAACAATGACACCGACGACGCCTGGGCCTGCGACGTGCCGTACGAAGCGGTTTTGCGGATCGGCGACCTAGCGATTTACACCACGCACATACTGGCCGAGGTGCCGAAATCATTACCGGATGAGGTGCGCGTCGTGGTCACCGGGCACTCCCACCGGCCCTTGCAGCAGATGCGCGACGGTGTGCTGTTCATCAACCCGGGCAGCGCCGGACCGCGACGGTTCAAATTGCCGATCACCGTGGGCATGCTGCACATCGAGGGTGATGACGTGCGCGGTGAGCTGATCGAGCTGGCGCTGACATAAGCTAGGCGTGTCTTGGTCTCGCTTCTGCCGACAGGCGTAGGAGCGCGCTTGCCCGCGAACGCGACCTGGCAGTCACCAATCGATTGCCTGGCACGCCGCGTTCGCCAGCAAGCCGCCTCCTTGATCTGATAGCGTTCGCCGAATATCCCGGTTACTTCGCAATCGGGTCCAGGCCGCTGGCCTTGATGGCTGGCGCGGCTGCCGATGAGCTCAGAAACTCCAGAAACTGTTTGGCCTGCTCAGGGTGTTTGCTCTGGATCACCACGCCCGCGGAGTAGAGGGTCATCTGCTGCGCCTGGTCGGGGATCAGGCCGATGATGTCGATGCCCTCCACCGGCTTGAGCTCGCTCAGCTGCTGAAAGCCGATCTCGGCGTCTGCGCGTGCGACGACTTCGCCGACGGGCTCGGCGGGGATCATGCGGCTTTTGCTCTGAATCCGGTCGGCGATGTGCATCTGGCTGAACAGCACGCGGGACAAGTACACGCCGCTGGCGCTGTCCGAGTAGGCAATGCTTTTGGCGTCCAGCAGGGTCTGCTTGAAGGCTTCCATGGTGCTGATGTCCGGGTGCGGCGCGCCGTGACGCACGGCCATCGCGATGTAGGATTTGCCCAGATCGACGCGGGTTTTCGGATCGACCTTGCCTTCCTTGATTAACTTGTCCAGCGCCGCACCGACCATCAACACCACGTCGGCCGGCTCGTGGCGCGCCAGTCGGTTGGGAATGGCCTGGGGCGTCGCGCCCATTGAAGGCGCCACTTCTCCTTGCAGCTTCACGCCGGCGCGCTGTTCGTAATCGGGGGCTACAGCCTTGAACGCGCCCATGATCCCGCCCGAACTCAGCACGATCAGCTGGACCGGTGCAGGTGCCGTGGCGGCGTGGGAGAAGGCGACAGGAACGAGGGAGAGGGCGGCACTGAGGAGATAAGGCAACATTCTTTTCATGGAGATAAACCCGGCGTTGGAGATGAATATGACGAAATAAAACAGCGCGGGCAGTATGTGGCAATTGTGAGATCAGTAAATCCCTTTCTTGCCAGTGCACCTGCGATGTTCGTCTTCAACCCCTTGCACCGCCTGCGTCGGGCGGCTTTTCGCCCGACGCAGATAAAGCGGATTTACACCTTGAAGTGGCTGACCAGCATTTGCAGCTGGTTGCCCAATCGTGCGAGTTCGACGCTTGAAGCGGCGGTTTCTTCGCTGGCGGCGGCCGTCTGTTCGGACACGTCGCGCACGTTGACGATGCTGCGGCTGATCTCTTCGGCCACCGAGCTTTGCTGCTCGGCAGCGGCTGCGATCTGCTGGTTCATGGCCTGAATGTTCGACACTGTCTGGGTAATGTTTTCCAGCGACGTTCCGGCCTTGCGGGTCAGGACCACCGAGCTGTCGGTCAGGTTGCGGCTGCTGAGCATGATCTCCGATACCTGGCGAGTGCCGTTTTGCAGCGCGGCGACCAGACCTTCGATCTCTTCGGTGGATTGCTGAGTGCGTTGCGCCAGGCCTCGCACCTCGTCGGCGACCACGGCAAAACCGCGACCGGCCTCACCGGCACGGGCGGCCTCGATGGCAGCGTTGAGGGCCAGCAGGTTGGTCTGCTCGGCAACGGCCTTGATCACGTCCATGACCTTGCCGATCTTGTCGCTTTCCTGTTCCAGCACCGACATCGCGTCAGTGGAACGGACCACTTCACTGGCCAGTTTCTCAATCTGCACGATCGCTTCGCCTACCACTTTGTCGCCTTCACGTGCCTGCTTGTCAGCGGCAGAAGCGGCGACCGATGCCTGCTCGGCGTTGCGCGCCACCTCGTGAACAGTGGCTGACATTTCGTGCATCGCGGTGGCGACCTGGTCGGTTTCGACCTTCTGGCTGTTGACCCCGGCGCTGGTCTGTTCGGTCACGGCCGACAGCTCTTCAGCTGCGCTGGCAATTTGCGTGACGCTGTCACGGATGCCGCCGATCAACTCACGCAACGTGGCGCCCATGCGCTGGATGCCCATTTGCAGAACGCCCAGTTCATCTTTGCGGGTCACGACCATGTTGTGGGACAAGTCGCCGGAGGCAATGCGGTCGACGACAGCCAGAGTCTGCTGCAGTGGACGGGTGATCTGGCGGGTAATGATGATCGCCGCCAGGGTGCCGAGAATCAGCGCCAGGAGCGTGCCTGCCAATTGCAGCGTGCGTGCTTGCTGAATGTCAGCCTGGCCCAAGGTGTTCTGCAGATCAGTGAGCTGTTGCGCCAGCTTCACGATGACACCCTGTTCCTCGGTCATCTCGGTGCGCGCAGCATTGATATTGCCAGTGGCGAGCTTGAATCCCTGCACCGAGTTGCGATAGCCGATCAGCGCCGCTTCCAGCTGCTTCAGGCGCTCGGCCTGAGTGCCGCCAAACATGGCGTTGAGTGGCGCGAGGCCGTCGAGGGCGGTGGTCAATTGGCGCATGGCCGCTTCTTCAGTCTTGGCCGAGATGTTGCCTGTGTACCCGCGTACTTCATAACGCACCAGCATCACGTCTTCGCGGGCTTTGATGACAGCCTGGTACTGCTCGAAACGGCGTTCGTCCGTCGGATCGAGCTTCATCACATCGTCGCTGATCGCGGCAATAAGGTCGGCCGCGTTTACCGCGTCCACGCCCATGCTATCGCGCACCCCGGCGCTCGCCTGGTAGGCCTCGCGCATTTTTTTCAACGATCCCTCATAAGCGCTGATCTGCTCGCCCATGGTTTTGATGAGCGGGACATTCTGCGGGTTAGTGAAGGTTTTTTGCAGAAATTGCTGCTGCGCCTTGAATGCGTCGAGCGCGGTCTGAACGCTTTGCGCGGCCACTTCGTCGCCGTTGCTGAGCATATATTGCAGGCGCGTCACCCGCAGGTCGGTGAGCTTCTGGCTGAGCTTGGTGATATCACCCACCCATTGGCTGCGTAAGCTCATCTGGCCCAGGCTGTTCCAGCCCACCAGGGCCAGCAGGGCAGTCAGTACAAGCACGACGCCGAAGCCCAGGGCTAGCTTCTTATTGACGCTGATGTTGGCCATCCAGCTGTTCATTCCATTTCTCCAGAATCCGTAATTTTTTGAAATCGTCAGCTGGAGAGTTGTTGTTATGGAGCCAGCGAAACATTCATGTGTACGAATGCATCGGCAGGCTGCGGAGAATCTGTAACCGATGTGTGACTTGTCTGATGAGCGTGTACGAGGTTGGCAAATGCTGGCGCCAATCTTTTCGCCGTCATCTGTAACGGGCATGAAATCTTTCAACTGTTGGCAAGCCCGCTAACGCACTACCGTGTAAAGGCCGCGAGACTTCGCCGCCGCCGATGGCGATTTTCTAATCACGACAGGACGTTTGGCCATGGGGTCAGTTCAGCGATTTACCACGCTAGACAGCTTCAGGGGCGTTTTCGCCTTGCTGGTGGTGTTCCATCACCTGCATGTCGTGGGCGCGTTCATCGAGCTGCCGTTTTTTCGCAGAGCCGAGATCCTGCTCAACTTCTTCTTTGTGCTCAGCGGTTTTGTCCTCGCCCACTCGTATGGCCTGAAGGCGCCGTTTGGCTTCAAGCGTTTCGTCATCTCGAGAATATTCCGCCTGTACCCGCTGCACGTCGTGATGCTGCTGGTGTTTATCCTCTTCGAAGGGGTACGTTGGGCGGCCTACAAGAAAGGGTTTACCCTGAACAACGTGCCGTTTACCGGGCTGTTCGACCCGTCAGAGATCCTGCCCAATCTGCTACTGGTGCAAGCCTGGACGACGCTCACTGAAACCATGTCGTTCAACTACCCGTCATGGAGCATCAGCATCGAGTTCTACATCTACCTGCTCTTCGGCGCGCTGTGCCTGCTTTCGTTGAAAAGCCGCTTTGTGATGTTTGCCTGCGTGGCCGTCGTTGCATTCACGATGATCTTCACTGAACACGAACCGCTGGTCTGGCGGGCCATGATGGGGCTGTCCTGCTTCTTTGCCGGCAATATCACGTACCTGGCTTACCTGCTGATTCGCGACCGATTCGTGCCGGTGCGCTGGCTGATGACGGTGCTCGAAGTGGCGCTGACGTGCACAACGTACTGGATGGTGATGAACGACTACAGCGACCGCTCGCCCATTGCCAGCCTGACGTTCTGCGTGCTGGTGCTGGTGTTCGCGTTCGAGGCCGGGCTGGTATCGACTTTCCTGAAAACTGCGGTATTCAGGCTGCTGGGCAAGTTGTCGTACTCCATCTATATGACCCACGCCGCGCTGCTGTTTTGCCTGTCGACGGTGTTCATCGTGGCGCAGAAGCTCACCGGGCGAGATCTGTCGCCGATGATCAACGGTCAGCGTTTCATGGACACCGGCTCAGAGCTGGCCAACAACGCGCTGGTGGTCGCGGTGACCCTCGTGGCGATTGGCCTGGCAGCCCTGGCTCACACGTACATCGAGCTGAAGGGCGTCGAGTTGGGCAAGCGGATGGTCGGGCAATCGCCGAGTAAAGCACCGGTCAGTCAGGGCATGGGTGATGGCTTGAAGCCGCAGGTGGATCGCGCGGCGTGAACCCCCGATGGATACGCTGAGGCCTACTCGCGGCGGAGCCAGTCCACCATTCCCAGCCCTGCCGCGCGGCCGCTGGCGAAACAGGCGGTGAGCAAATATCCGCCGGTGGGCGCCTCCCAGTCGAGCATCTCTCCGGCGCAGAACACGCCGGGCAGGGACGGGATCATCAATTGCTCGTTCAGCGCTTCGAATCTCACCCCGCCCGCTGTGCTGATGGCTTCATCCAGCGGGCGCGGCTTGATCAGTGTCAGCGGCAAGGCCTTGATCGCCAGCGCAAGCAAGGCTGGATCAGCGAATGTCGCTGCGGGGGTAAGCTCGCGCAACAGCGCCGCCTTCACGCCGTCGAGGCCCAACTGGCTGTGCAGATGCTTGGACATCGAGCGTGAACCGCGCGGTTTGCTCAGGGCCTTCTGTACCTGGGGGACGGTTTTGCCGGGCAGCAAATCAATCTCGACCGTGGCCGAGCACGACTGATTGATCGCCTCGCGGATCTGCGCGGACAAGGCGTAAACGAGGCTGCCCTCCACGCCAGTCTGGGTGATCACGCATTCGCCCAGGCGCAGGGTCTGACCTTGCAGACCCATCGCGATGTTTTTCAGCGGTTCGCCGGCAAACTTGCTGCGCAGCAGTTCGCTCCAGGCCGAGACTTCGAACCCGCAATTGGCGGCCTGCAGCGGTGCGATCTTGACCCCGCGTTGAGCCAGCAGCGGCAACCACGCACCGTCCGAGCCCAGCCGCGACCAGCTTGCCCCGCCCAACGCCAGCAGCGTGGCGGAGGGGTTCAAGGCGAGCTCTCCTTCGGGACCGGCAATTCGCAACGTAGTGTCGGCATTCCAGCCCAGCCATCGGTGACGGGTGTGGATAACTGCGCCGGACTCACGCAGACGCTTGAGCCAGGCGCGCAGCAGTGGCGCGGCTTTCATGTCAGTGGGGAACACGCGGCCCGAACTGCCGACGAAGGTCTGGATGCCCAGGCCGTGAATCCACTCGCACAGCGCTTGGGCGCCGAAGCTGCGCAGCATGGGCGCGATCAGCGGGGCGCGTTCGGCGTAGCGGGACACGAACGCAGGTGGCGGCTCGGAGTGGGTGATGTTCATGCCGCCGACCCCAGCCAGCAGAAACTTGCGCCCGACTGACGGCATGGCGTCGTAAAGATCCACCTTGAAGCCCGCCTGGCTCAGCACTTCAGCGGCCATCAGGCCGGCAGGGCCGCCGCCGATGATGGCAACTGTCTGGGTGCTTGAGGTGGCGGGTAAGGTCATGGCTGAACGGACACCGGTTGAATGAGGGGCGCGCATTCTACGCGAGCTTCGTGAAACGCAGCCACCCTGTGGAAAACTAATCGATCAAAAAACGTACAGTTCGCGCCAGGCCCAGCGTTATCAGGGGATCGTGGCCTTGCGCTCAGGTTATCCACAGGCCGTTCCACAGGGGATGTGGGTAAGTCTGCGGAAGCGAGTTTGCTCGCGAATGAGTCCAGCGGCCACTCATAGCCCACGCTCCATCCACACCCGCTGCGCGCTGTGGTGAAGAATCCCGTGCCGCCGGGCAAGTGCTTCACGGTCCTTGCTGTAGCCACCGCCTATCACGCCCATCAGTGGAATGTCGCGGCCCAGGCAATGGCGCATGACCGCCTCGTCACGGCGGGCAACCCCTGCGTCAGTCAGCTGCAGATACCCCAGCGCGTCGTCCTTGTGCACATCCACGCCAGCGTCGTACAGCACCAGATCAGGCCGATACAGCGGCAGCAGGTAATTGAGGGTGTCGTCGACCACGTTCAGATAATCGTCGTCACCCAGGCCCATTGGCAGCGGAATGTCCCAGTCACTCTGGGCCTTGCGCGCGGGGAAGTTCTTTTCGCAGTGCAGCGATACGGTGATCGCGTCATCGGTGTGTTCGAGAATCCGCGCGGTGCCGTCGCCCTGATGCACGTCGCAGTCGAAAATCAGCACCCGGTCGACGCGTCCGCTGTGCAGCAGGTACTGACTGATGATCGCCAGGTCGTTGAAGATGCAGAAACCGGCCGGGTAATCGTAATGCGCATGATGGGTCCCGCCCGCCAAGTGACAGGCCAGTCCGTGTTGCAGCGCCATTTCTGCGGTCAGCAAAGAACCTCCCACTGCACGCACCGTGCGTCGGGCGAGATCCTCGGTCCAGGGCAGGCCAAGGCGACGTTGATCCTCCCGCGACAGCGCGCCGTCCATATAACGGCTGATGTAGCCAGGGTCATGGGCGAGCGCGAGGATGTCCGTTGGGCAGACCTGCGGGCGAAACAATTGAGCATCTGTCGTCAGGCCGGTGTCGATAAGGTGGTCGTGCAGAAGCCGGAACTTGTCCATCGGGAAGCGATGGTCCGGCGGAAAGTCCGGGCTGTAGTCTTCGTGATAAATAAGGGGCAGGGGCATGGTGGGCACGCGTCTGGTTCGAAGGGGAATCTTGCCAGTTCTGACGATCACCGCACAGCGATTTGCCTGAGCGGGAAGATCGCCAGCCGGCAGGGAATTTGAAAGCCGAGGCACAGGGAGAAGATCGATGGAGCCGATTCTTGAGCTCAACAGCGCACGCTTGTTGATGCGTCAATGGCGAGATGATGATTTGCCGACTTTCGCGCAGATGTGCGCCGATCCCCAAGTGATGCGCTATTTCCCGCAGCCCTTGAGCCGCATGGAAAGCGCCAAGCTGATTGGCCGCGTGCGCGGGCATTTTGCCGAGTACGGATTTGGGTTCTGGGCCCTTGAGCGCAAGGATACGGGCGAATTCATCGGCTTCACCGGCCTGAGCGTAGTGGGCTTCGACGCAGGATTTACGCCCGCGGTGGAAATCGGCTGGCGCCTGGCTCGCGAGCATTGGGGCCTGGGTTACGCCAGCGAAGCCGCCTGGACGGTGCTCGGCTGCGGTTTCGAGCACCTGGACCTGGATGAAATCGTGGCCTTCGCGGCGGTGAACAATCTGCCTTCGCAAAAGGTCATGCAGGCCATCGGCATGCGCAACGATCCGGCTGACAACTTCGATCATCCGAAATTGCCCGACGGCCATGCCCTCAGGCCCCACGTGTTGTACCGCATCAACCGAAAAGGCTGGCTGGCGACCCTGTGATTCGCTGCGGGAATCGGGCTACAAACCTCTGTATCATTTCGTCCTACTTCCATCTGCGCCGAACTTCGGCGCCCATGGCCTGATTGATGTAATGACGGTCGGCGAGACGACCGTGTGAGGAACCCTGAATGAGTCACGTGCTGGATGATCTGGTGTCGCTGTTGAGCCTGGAGCCGATCGAAGAAAACCTCTTCCGCGGGCGCAGCCAGGACCTTGGCTTTCCCCAGCTGTTTGGCGGTCAGGTGCTGGGTCAGTCGCTGTCGGCGGCGAGCAAGACGGTCGAAGACGCCCGCCATGTGCATTCACTGCATGGCTATTTTTTGCGCCCCGGCGACGCGCACTTGCCAGTGGTGTATCAGGTCGACCGGGTCCGTGATGGCGGCAGTTTCAGCACGCGCCGGGTGACGGCTATCCAGAAGGGGCAGCCGATCTTCACCTGCAGCGCGTCTTTCCAGTACGACGAAGAAGGCTTCGAGCACCAGACTCAAATGCCACACGTGGTCGGTCCTGAAAGTCTGCCGTCCGAGCTTGAGCTGATGCGTCAGCGCGAGCACCTGATTCCGGAGCACATGAAGGACAAGCTGCTGTGCCCCAAGCCCATCGAATTCCGGCCGGTCACCGAGTCTGATCCCTACAATCCCAAGCCTGCGGACCCGGTGAAATACGTGTGGTTTCGCGCCGACGGCACGCTGCCCGATATCCCCGCGTTGCACCGCTACATGCTCGCCTACGCCTCTGATTTCAACCTGCTGACCACTTCTCTGCTGCCTCACGGCAAGACGGTCTGGCAGAAAGACATGCAGATCGCCAGCCTTGATCACTCGCTGTGGTTCCATGGTGAACTGCGCGCTGACGACTGGCTCCTTTATGCGATGGACAGCCCATGGGCCGGCAATTCACGCGGGTTTTCCCGTGGCAGCGTGTTCAACCGCGCGGGCAAGCTCGTGGCTTCGGTCAGCCAGGAAGGTTTGATTCGCCATCGCAAGGATTGGTCATGAGCCTTACACAGGTACGCCACTGGGTATTCGACATGGACGGCACGCTGACCGTCGCCGCCCATGATTTTCCAGCCATCAAACGCGCGCTGGATATCCCTCAGGAGGACGACATCCTCGGGCATCTCGCTGCGCTGCCGGCCGACGTCGCGGCGGCCAAACATGCCTGGCTGCTGGAGCACGAGCGTGCGGTGGCGATTGAGTCCAAACCCGCGACGGGGGCTGTCGAATTGGTGAGGGAGCTGGCAGGGCGGGGTTATCGGCTCGGTATTCTGACTCGCAATGCACGGGAGCTTGCCCATGTGACGCTGGAGGCCATCGGCATCGCGGACTGCTTTGCGGTGGACGACGTGCTCGGTCGCGACGAAGCCGCGCCGAAACCCGATCCGGGTGGCCTCCTGAAGCTGGCGCAAGCGTGGAATGTGCAGCCTTCGGAAATGGTGATGGTGGGTGACTATCAGTTCGACCTGGCCTGCGGCCGCGCGGCAGGCACCCAGACCGTACTGGTCAATCTCCCGGAAAACCCGTGGCCAGAACTAACCGACTGGCATGCGACGGATTGCGTGGCGTTGCGGGAGATGATTGGCGCGAGTCGCTGATGCGGCGGCGTTCAATCGGTAAGGTCCGGCGTGCGGCAAATCCCTTCTAGGAGCGCGCTTGCCCGCGAAGGCGTCTTGTCAGGAACATCGATGGCGACTGACACACCGCGATCGCGGGCAAGCGCGCTCCTACAGGTTTCGCGGCGCCTCTAAACTTCGGTTTAGACGCTGATCCAATTGTAGGAGCGCGCTTGCCCGCGAAGGCGATCTTGCTGCGACACCTTTGTCGCCTGACTAGACTCGTTCGCCAGCAAGCCGGCTCCTACAGGGAATTGATGCAAGGCGCGAAGGCGTTATCGCCCAGCGCCTCCCTCAAAACACTAAGTCAATTAGCCTTAAAAAGCGCCGTCTGCCCTTCAGGTGAGGTGAAGATCGCGTCGCCGTTGTGCCCGACGTTTTTCACTTCAACCAGGCGTTGATTCAAGCCTTCCGGATGACGCTTGGTGAGGTAGTCGAAATAGTTGTGACCACGGGCCAGACGCTGTGGCCCCTGGGCTTCGGCGCCGCAGTCCTTGTCCAGCGCCGGATGGTCCGGATCGGTGTCCAGCGCACCCAGCAGATAAGTAATGTCCCGCTTTACGTACGCAGCCTCCAGCTCAGCCGGTGTTTCCTTGCCGGCATAGGCGGGCAGCTTGTTCAGGCCGTACTTCCATGTGTCGAAAGTCGGGCAGCTTGCCGCATCAACCGGCACAGGCCGAGTCGCATCGAAATACGCATACGAGGATGGGTTGGCGATCACATAGCGCAGCTTGATGCCTTCCTTCTTCAGCAATGCATCTTCCTTGCCGCCAATCATTGCGTAGCGCTGCACCACTTGAGCACCGCCCGAATGGCCAGCGATCACGATCTCCTTCAAGTTGGGAAACAGCTTGCTGTCACTCAAACGTTTGAGGATGTGATCGATGACCACAAAAGAACTGACCGGCTTGGAGCCCAGCGACTTCTCGCCCGCCATCCAGTCATTGGTGTGCCAGCGCAGCACCGATTCGGGCAGGCGGTGCTGTGCAATGTCTTTCTCATCGAGAAATTGCGGCGCGATCAGCAGCGTTTTCGAGCGCTGGCGTGACTGGTTAGCCGCGCGCTCGACACTGCGCAGGTAGGTTTGCGCGTTGCGCAGCCGGCCGTGAAAAACGATAACGACCCGCTGGACCTGCGGGCTGGGACGAACCCAGCTCTGGCTCAGGCCGAGCGTGGCCTGGGTCGTCCCGTTGATCTGCAGCCGGTCCGGGCTGATGGATTTAACCGCCTGATCCGCTGCATGAGCATTGAGGCTCATCAGGGTGCCCAACAACAGGATCGAAAGCGGTTTCATCATGTGATCAGAGGCTCTTGGCGGCGAACGTATCGCATTGGTTGATTTGTCCTGCGGCAAAACCTGTCTTGAACCAGCGGACCCGCTGGGCAGAAGTGCCGTGGGTAAACGAGTCTGGCACGACCCGGCCCTGACCCTGTTGCTGCAAGCGGTCGTCGCCAATGGCGTTGGCGGCGTTCAGCGCCTCTTCAATATCACCCGGCTCCAGCCAGTTCAAACGCTTTTGTGCGTTGTTGGCCCAAACGCCTGCCAGGCAGTCAGCTTGCAGCTCCTGACGCACCAGCAAACCGTTGTCACCTTCCATTTTCATACCGCGTTGGCGGGCGGCGTCAACTTTAGCCGAAACCCCCAGCAAGGTCTGCACATGATGGCCAACTTCGTGGGCAATCACGTAAGCCTGAGCGAAATCTCCCGCCGCTTTAAAGCGTTGACTCATTTCACGGAAAAACTCCATGTCCAGGTACACGCGCTGGTCAGCCGGGCAGTAGAAAGGGCCGCTCGCCGAAGACGCCGAACCACACGCCGATTGCACCCGACCGCTGAACAGAATCAGGGCGGGTGCCTTGTACTGGCTCCCCATTTGCTGGAACACCTGCTGCCACGTGTCCTCGGTGTCGCCCAGGATCGCGCGCACGAAGTCGGCCTGCTCGTCATTGGCCGGTGGCGCCTGGCGCGTTTGCGGATTGACCGCTGCGGTCTGCTCCGAACCCATCTGGCCGGTGATCTCACCCAGAATCCGCATCGGGTCCTGCCCGGTCAGCAGGCCGATTGCGACGATGATCACAATCCCGCCAAGCCCCAACCCCTTGCCGCCAATGCGCATCCCGCCGCCACCGCCACCCCCGGAATCGCCACGTGCGTCCACGACGTTGTCACTGCGACGTCCTTTTTTCCATAGCATGGGGGAATCCTCTTTTTGGTCGTGTGGGAAGTGTAGACGGCGGGCGTGCGCCGTCTGGTCTGCTGGACTAAGAGAGGAGGGGAGGGGGAATAGTTCGCGAATCGGTTCTTCAGGGGTATCGCTGACCTGCAAAGCTTGTTGATGGAGGTTGGCAGCTCAGTACCTTCATTTTCATTTTTCAATCTGCGGAGAAGTAGACCCATGCCAAGGCAGCGCCCTTTGAGTGCGCTAATGAGGGGCGCGAAAATAATAGAGCAGTCCGCTACTCACGCCGATGAGAATCATCGAGCCGTAAATTATGCGCACTCCCCACATCATTCGGGCATCAGATATGCATCTGCAGTCATTTAGATAACTTTCATTTATTTCTATCTTTCGGTAGCAAAAAATCATCATCGTCAAGATGGTCGCAATCATCCAAAAGGACATTGCCAGTGAAAGTAGGCCGATCAAGTAGTGCATGGGTGAAGCAGCTCCAAGTTTCTTCCCTAACGAGGGTCAAAAGATCTCGCAGAGCACTGTCAAGCTTGTTCAGTCTAGGGAGAAATAAACTCAAGCTAAAGCCGCGCCGTTTGCATATGAGAAAAGATAGAGCGCCTGAAGTTGAAGCCTGAGCGCCGAAGACAACCGCTTATCTGCATCGGGAGGTATCTCACCCCGACTGTTCATAAGCTTATGCATGATGATGATCATCGCTAATCCATTCAGCCTCATCTGCCTGCCAATGAGGCCCCCGCCCCACACGCTTTTGTTCCACTGGACAAGTTTTACGTCTGATAGCAGTTCCTCCATAGCGGCTAACTTATTGAGCTGGAAGTAAATCATTATGATGATGTTGACGAATATGCTTCCAAATACCGCCATCACCCACCAGACTTTCTCGGGCATAATTATTTTATTAGCCAGGCCAATATAGCCAAGCAGGTACAGTTAACGAAAAGCCAGCTGTAAATTCCCCAGATCCACCTTTTCAGGCGAAGAGGAATACGGTAGTGAGCATCTTGAGTCGAATCGCCTCGCCGGTACATTGCGCTCGGAAAGGTGATTGCCATCAGCACCATATTAAATCTCATGTGCCTGCCAATTATTCGTCCCTGCCAAATCGCTCTGAAATAATTGATGCACCTGCAGTCAGATAGTAGGTGCTCAAGATGTTCTATGTTTTTGTAGGTAAACCATTACGATGATATTGGTCCACATCGAAAGTAATAAGATAAAACATGATGTGCCTAAAACGATGAAGTGCATTACGGAATCCAGTCGTAGATTAACTATCCGTGATATTTACCAATGTTTTCACCGAGCAATCCCCCAGCGTATCCCTCTATGCCAAGTTAAGAGCGTTTAAAAAAATTTTATCAAAAACGATAGTGCCATCAGCGATGTGAGGTTAAGAAAAAGAGAGATGTGGAGTCCCCACATCCATCGTTTTAAATGACGAGGAATACTCTGGTGGGCATCTTTCATTGCTTCGCCTCGAGCGTACATAAATCCTGGCATTGAAATAACGATGAAAACCATGCCAAGTCGCATAAGTCTGCCAATTACTCCACCTCCCCAAAGGCTTTTCGTGTTAATTACGCATTTGTTGCCAGACAAACATCGTTCGAGGAAGTCTAGGTGCTTGTGCATAAACCCTAGTAGAAAAAAAATGTTGGTCCACGCCGAAATCGTTAGGATCAATCCAACTAGACCGTAAGATGAGGTAGGCATAATGGGCTCCCATTCATCAATAGATGCAATGTATCCCAAGTGATCCCCCTCCCTATCCGTGAAGTTGGCGCGGCCCGTGACTGCTCACAATTCAACAATTCAGGAAGTCAACTCCGTGTTTGAGATTTCGAAAGAGCCGACTTAAACTATCAGTTGAGTAAGCCGCACTAGTGAGGCGCGCGGAAATAATAGAGTAGTACCGCACTCATGCCGATGAAAACCATCGAGCAATAAACGATTCGTACTCCCCACAACAGTCGGGGAGGCAGTTTGAGAAGTTTTGCTCTCGGAATACGCTCCTGTCTCCAAAAAATTTCAGGTGCGACGGCAACTAGCGTTACGAAATTTTCTCTCATTTTTCTGCCAAGAAAGCTGTCTCCGTAGAACTTCTTGTTCACAGCAATCATTTTGATATCGCATAGGTAGTCTTCGATCTTTTCCAAGTATATGTAAAAGAATATATAGGAGCACGCAATGTGAGCGGCGATCATCAGTAACATGATGAGTGAGAGCAATCCCGTTGGTATATCGTCCGTCATGGCATCCACTCATAGAGATATTCCCCAGTAATTTCGCCGAAGAATTCACCAATTAGCCCACCGCCGTATCCGCCCACGACGCCTCCAACGATTCCGCAGCCGATCACGCCTATCCCGGACGTCAGGCCTCCCAAAACGATGGTGCACGCCGTGGTTCCTGCCGATGCACCTAATTCTCCACCGAAGTACCCCGTCAGTGTGCTGCCGAGAAATTTGCTACTTTCAACGTACCGGGCTTTTCGACAAAACTCCTCTCGCCCCGTCGAACATGCCTCCTTGATTTCAAGGCCTGCTGAAATTGCATTCAGCCCAATCCCCACAGGCGTCCCGAATTTCAGCAACTTCGCCACTCTAGCGATCCGCCCAACCCGCTCCGCATACCCCTGGATCTCGCCCGTATGCAGATAACTCTTGGTCGACAACCCCAGCATCTTCTTCAGCGGGCCCTTTTTCCGTAGCCCGGTACCCCAGCGGGCAATGCCTTCCAGTTGTTTATCAAGCGCGGCAAACAGCGCTCGCCGCTGGTTGATGAATTCCTGCCGGGCAATGCGTGTTCCGCGCGCCAGCGACAGCTTGTAAAGCCGCTCGATCTCTTCCAGGGTTTTCTTCACACCCTCAAGGTGCTTGCCCCAACTCCCGGTAGCAGCACCAATACCCAGCGATCCGTAACTGAGCATGTTCTGCAGCAAGTCGTAGTTCTCGATGAGCTGGCTGCCCGCGCCTTTAACCTGACGATGGACGTTTCGCGCCAGGTTCATCAGCTCTTTCTCTTCCGCCGTGAGAGTGCCGTTTGAACCGTCGCTGACAATCACCAGCTGGCCCGGCATCACCACAACGTTTCGAATGTGCGCGTTAAGCACATCGAACTTCGCACCTCCGCCCACCCGTGCCTTGAGTGTGAAATAGGTCTGTATGCGGTCATTGATAAACACATGGGCTTGGACACGGGCTGTCCTCAGCTAAAGCGCTTGTTGGCGATGCGATCCCAGCCGCCGGTGACGTTGCCGGCTGCCGCGCCATCGCTGCGTTTCTGCTGGGTGTACAGGATGCGGACGCGGCCGAAGTTGATTTGCACGTGTTCCAGGGGCTCGCCGCTTTCACCGCTTTGGCTGAAGTCAGAAATGATGACTTCTTCGAGGCGCACTTCGTAGTACTTGAGTTTGTCCCCACCGGCGCGGTAGAGACACAGGGTCAGGTCCTTGATGTGAGTGCCCGCGCAACTCGCCTCAAACAACGAAGCACTGGATTTGTCCAGGCGCTTGCTGAAGCTGAAGTCGCTGAGGCTGGCCCGACCCGAGCCTGCGCCGCCGTTTGAGCTGGCGGTGGCCGATGTGCTTTGGCTGACGCCGAAGTCGTAGGCGACGATTTCCATCCAGCCTTTGTGTCGCTCGTCCAGCGACTCGCCGTCGATCCCGTCCAGTTTGATGAATCCGTCAAATGCCATGTGTTTCGTCCTTGCTGAGTTCAGGTCCAGCAAGGATAGGGAGCGTATTCGTGGCTTTGAAGCGTCAAGAGGGGGGGCAAAAGTACGATTCGGATTGGTCCTACGCTGGAGCCATAGCACGTCTTACGGAAGATTCCGTCACGGGTGATGTTCGCGGCAGTGATCGGTCGAAAAGGTGGGAAATAGCCGTATTCGCTGCTGGCGCAGAGGGTGCGCGCCAACAGCTAAAACCACATGGGTCAGACCCTCGCCGTCTGCTTCTCGGTGGTCTCAACCGGCGAGGCATCGGCGAAGTGGTTGACCTGGCGCAGGGCCTTGAAGCCAACCATCCAGGCGCCAACGACACCCAGAGTGCACAGGCCGCCGATGATCGCGGCGGGCACGGCGCCCCACAGCGCCGCGCTGCTCCCGGCGCGGAATTCGCCCAGCTCATTGGACGAACCGATAAACAGCATATTCACCGCATTGACCCGCCCGCGCATGTCGTCCGGCGTAGAGAACTGCACCAGCGTGGAGCGGATGTAGACGCTGACCATGTCCGCCGCACCGGCGATCATCAAGGCCAACAGCGACAGCCAGAACAGGGTCGACAGGGCGAACACCAGATTGGCGACACCGAACACCGCGACGGCGATGAACATGACCAGGCCAACATTGCGATCAAAAGGCCGGAAGCTCAGGTACAGACCGGTGCTGACCTCCCCCAGACTCATTGCACTGCGCAGCGCGCCCAGCCCTTGCGGCCCCAGGTGCAGCACTTCATGGGCATAAATCGGTAACAGCGCCACCACGCCGCCGAGCAGCACGGCGAACAGGTCCAGGGAAATGGTGCCGAGGATGATCGGCCGCGAGCGGATGAAGGCGATGCCCGCAGTGAAGCGCTTCCAGGCCGTGGACTCGAGAATCTGCTTCTTGCCGGCATAGAGCACCGGCACGCGGATCAGCAACAGCACGCCAGCGATGAAGCTGGCCATGCACACTGAGTAGGTCAAACCGCCGCCGCCCGCTGCATATAAGCCGCCGCCGACCAGAGGCCCGGCGATGGTGGCAATGCGCATGATCATGCTGTTGGTGGCGATGGCCGAGGCGAGTTTTTCACGCGGGACGACTTGTGGCAGCAGGCTCTGCAGCGCCGGGCCGGTGAACGCCCGCGCGCAACCGAACAAGGCCAGGGTGGCGTAAATCAGCCGCGTGTCCTGATGGTGCGTGACCGAGAACAGCATCAGCATCAGGCTGCACACCGCTTGCACCGACCAACTGATGGTCAGGATCATCTTGCGATCGTAGCGGTCGATCAGGTCGCCGGCCGGCATCAACAACAGCAGCATGGGAATGAACTGCGCGAGACCCACATACGCCAGCGAAATCGGGCTGCGAGTCATGTCGTAGACCTGCCAGGCGACGACCACTGCCTGAATCTGCATGGCGAAAACGGCAGCAAGGCGCGCAGTCAGGAAGGCGAAAAAACCGGGCAGCCGCAGGGCGCTTTTAGCGGAGGATTCAGAGGGCGGGGCGGGCGATTCGGAGCTCAAGGCAAGGCATCCATCGAAGCGAAAGACGGCCGAGAGTTATACACCGGTCTGGCGCGGTTCGCCGCTAGCTGTCAGGAATTTAATGATGGATGGTGCGGGATATGCTGCGGGCGCATGGAGATAGTGTGGGCGTTTGCAATTACCGCTATTCCCGGCTGAAGCCGGTCCCACTCAAACACCATCTCCTCCTGAAGCCGGTTCTGCTGACACCTCGATCTGCAGGAGCCGGCTTGCTGGCGAACGCGGAGTGTCAGACACATAGATGTCGACTGACGCCCTGCGTTCGCCAGCAAGCCTGCTCCTACAAAAATGCGTTCGCCAGCGGGCTGGCCCCTACAAAATGGGTTGATGCGAAGAACTTGCCAGAATCGCCTTCAGCGGCGAACCAGCAAAACCCCCGACTCCATGTGGTGGGTATACGGAAACTGATCAAACAGCGCGCAGCGCTCGACCCTGTGGGTGTCGTGCAGCTGTGAGATATTGGCGGCCAGGGTTTCCGGGTTGCATGAGATGTACAGGATACGTTCGAAACGTCGCGTCAGCTCGCAGGTGTCCGGGTCCATGCCGGCTCGGGGCGGGTCGACGAACACGCTGCCGAAGTCATAGCTTTTCAGGTCGACACCGGCCAGACGACGGAACGGGCGCACCTCATTCAGGGCTTCGGTCAGCTCTTCAGCCGACAGGCGCACCAGCGACACGTTATCCACACCGTTGTCCGCCAGGTTGCTCAGTGCTGCATTGACCGAGGTCTTGCTGATCTCGGTCGCCAGCACCTTGCGCACACGGGTCGCCAACGGCAGCGTGAAGTTGCCGTTGCCGCAATACAGCTCAAGCAAATCGTCATCGCGATTGCCCAATGCCTCGTACGCCCAACTCAGCATTTTCTGGTTCACCGTGCCGTTGGGCTGGGTGAACGCGCCTTCCGGCTGGCGATAGCTGAACGTGCGACCAGCGACATCCAGCTGCTCAGTCACGTAATCGAGACCGATCACCAGACGCTGACCTTTCGAACGGCCGATCACGCTGACCTTCAAATCAGCCGCCAGTTGCTCAGCCTCGACTTGCCAGGCGTCGTCCAGCGGGCGGTGATAGCACAGGGTGATCATGCCGTCGCCGGCCAGCGTGGTCAGAAAATCCACCTGAAACAGCTTGTGATTGAGCGTCTTGCTCGCCTCCCAGCGATCCCGCAACACCGGCATCAGCGCGTTGATCTGCTGGCTGGCGATGGGGAAGTCGTTGATCAGGATCGGCGTGTGCTTGTCGCCCGGCGCGAACATCGCGTAGTGACGCTTGCCGTCGTCGCGCCACAGGCGGAATTCGGCGCGCAGGCGGTAATGCTCGCGCGGCGAATCGAAGACCTGAGGCTCGGGCGCCTCGAAAGGCGCCAGCAACTCGCGCAGGCGCGCGGCCTTCTCATCGAGCTGAGCGGTGTAGCTTGCAGGGTCGAACGTAGAACTCATGGATAAAAGCCCAGCTTGATCACGAACAGAATCGACAGCACGACTAGCGCCGAATTCAGCTCGCGGCCCCGGCCCGACAACAGCTTGATCACGGTCCAGGAAATGAAGCCAAAGGCGATACCGTTGGCGATCGAATAGGTGAACGGCATGGCCAGCGCGGTGATCACCACCGGTGCTGCTTCAGTGATGTCGTCCCAGTTGATTTCGGCAAGGCCCGAGGTCATCAACACGGCCACGAACAGCAGGGCAGGGGCGGTGGCGAATGCCGGAACGCTGCCGGCCAGCGGTGCGAAAAACAGCGCCAAAAGAAACAGCACGGCAACCACAATGGCCGTCAGACCGGTCCGGCCGCCGGCACTCACGCCCGCTGCGGATTCGATGTAACTGGTGGTGGTCGAGGTGCCCAGCAGAGAGCCGGCCATTGCCGCGGTGCTGTCGGCGATCAGCGCACGGCCCATCTTCGGCATGTGGCCGTCCTTGCCCATCAGGCCCGCGCGCTTGGCGACGCCGATCAGGGTGCCGGAGTTGTCGAACAGGTCGACAAACAGAAAGGAGAAAATCACGCTGACCAGACCGATGTTCAGTGCGCCGGGGATGTCCAGTTGCAGGAAGGTCGGTGCCAGCGAGGGCGGCATCGATATCACGCCGCCAAAGGGCGAGAAACCCATGACAATGGAGATGATGGTGACGGCCAGAATGCCGATCAGCACTGCGCCGCGCACTTTCAGGGCCTCCAGCGCCACGATCAGCGCGAACCCCAGCGCCGCAAGAATCGGTGCCGGCTTGGCCAGATCGCCCAGGCCGACCATAGTGGCCGGGTTAGTGACGACGATGCCGGCGTTGTGCAGCGCAATCAGTGCCAGGAACAGGCCGATACCGGCGGCAATGGCCGAGCGCAGCGGCAGCGGGATGCTGTTGATGATCCATTCGCGTATGCGGAAGATCGACAGCAGGAAAAACATCACCGCCGAAATGAACACCGCGCCCAGCGCCACTTGCCAGGTGTGGCCCATGTGCAGCACGACGGTGTAGGTGAAGAAGGCATTGAGGCCCATACCCGGCGCGAGGGCGATCGGGTAGTTGGCGATCAGGCCCATGACGGTGGAGCCGATGGCGGCGGCCAGACAGGTGGCGACGAAGATCGCGCCCTTGTCCATGCCGGTCTCGCCAAGGATGCTCGGGTTCACGAACAGGATGTAGGCCATGGCCAGAAAGGTCGTGACCCCGGCCAGAATTTCGGTGCGCACATTGGTGTTGTGTGCCCTGAGTTGAAACAACCGCTCCAGCATTTAAGGCTCCCCGGGTGACGCTCCGCGTCATTTATGTAGTCGACTGAAACAGCAAAGCACAGCTCACCGAAACGGCTTGCACAAATTCTGCCAGTTGCAAAAAGCCGCGCATCATACCAGCAGCTCCGGGCGATGGGGCCTGGTGCTTGTCGTCGGATTGCAAATGTCCGAATTGGCTTGCCCCAGGCAGGCGCACCGCTGCGTCAAAACGCCCGTCATAAACCCTGAACGTTTCCGAAATCGCGCAAGTCGTACTCCTTAAGACGCAGATCACTGCGCTGATCGAGTACCTACCGTGAGGCTTCCCATGAGTGCAACCAATGAACAGGCGTTCGCAGGGCATTCCATCGCCCTGACGTTGAACGGCCAGACCCGACAAGTGGACGTACAGCCCTGGACCACGTTGCTGGATCTGCTGCGCGAGCAGCTCGATCTGGTCGGCACCAAAAAGGGCTGTGACCACGGCCAATGCGGTGCATGCACCGTGCTGCGCGACGGCAAGCGCATCAATGCGTGCCTGACCCTGGCGATCATGTGTGACGGCGCCGAGCTGACCACGATCGAAGGGCTTGCCGATGGCGATACGCTGCATCCGATGCAGCAAGCGTTCATCAAGCATGACGCTTTCCAGTGCGGCTACTGCACGCCTGGCCAGATCTGCTCGGCGGTGGGCCTGGCCAACGAAGGCCGCGCCAGCACCGACGATGAAGTGAAAGAACTGATGAGCGGCAACCTCTGCCGTTGCGGCGCCTACAGCAACATACGTGCGGCGGTGGTGGAAGTCTTGCCATCCATGAATGCCGCGCCGGATCAGGGAGGGCGTGGCCAATGAATCCCTTCAGCTACAGCAAGCCGTCCGATATCGCTCAGGCGGTCAATCTCGCAGGTCCTGCCAGCCGATTCATCGCTGGTGGCACGAACCTGCTGGATTTGATGAAAGAAAACATCGCTCGCCCCGAGCACTTGATCGACATCACCGGGCTCCCGCTGAAAGATGTCCGCGCCACCGACAACGGCGGCCTGATGATCGGCGCGCTGGTGAGTAACGCCGACCTGGCGTGGCACCCGCTGATCGAGCGTGACTACCCATTATTGTCCCAAGCCATTCTGGCCGGCGCTTCGCCGCAGTTGCGCAACATGGCGAGCACCGGTGGCAACCTGTTGCAGCGCACTCGCTGCTACTACTTCTACGATTCGACCGTGCCGTGCAACAAGCGCGAGCCTGGCACTGGCTGCCCGGCCAAAGACGGCCTGAACCGCATTCACGCGATTCTCGGTGCCAGCGATGCCTGCGTCGCGACTCACCCGTCGGACATGTGCGTTGCGCTGGCTGCGCTCGAAGCCCGCGTTCACGTCCAGGGTCGTGCCGGTGCCCGGGTCATCGAGTTTGCTGACTTCCACCGCCTGCCCGGCGATGCGCCCCTGCGCGACAACCAGCTTGCCGACGATGAACTGATTACCGCCGTCGAACTGCCAGCGCCACGTTTTCAGCAGCACAGCCATTACCTGAAAATCCGTGACCGCGCGTCTTACGCCTTTGCCCTGATCTCGGTGGCAGCGGCCGTTGAGCTCGATGGCGATGTGATCCGTGATGTGCGCATCGCCCTGGGTGGCGTGGCACACAAGCCATGGCGCGACACGGCCGTCGAGCAGTCGCTCAAGGGCCTGCCGGTTTCCCGGGAAAACTTTGTTGCTGCTGCCGACGCGATGCTGCGCGACGCTCAACCGCTGGCGCACAACGCTTTCAAGATCAAGCTGGCGCGCCGCGCGATCGTTCGCGCCTTGAGCGACGCCACCTTGGGAGGAACTGTTTAATGAACGCCAATACACCCACCCCGGAAAAGGCCTCTGCGCTGGGCCAACCGATGGACCGCGTCGACGGACGCCTGAAAGTGACCGGTCAGGCCCGCTATGCCGGTGAGTATCCGGAGGACGGCTTGCTCCATGGCAGCGTGGTCTCCAGCACCATCGCCTCGGGCCGCGTCGTGCGCATCGATGCCTCGCAGGCGCTGGCAGTCCCTGGCGTAATCGCGGTCATTGACCACACCAACCGCCCGCACATCGCCAGCTATGACGAGGACTATCAGGACGCCGACTCGGCGGAAGGTTCGCCGTTCCGTCCCTTCTATAACGACCACGTGCTTTACAGCGGCCAGCCGCTGGCGCTGGTGGTGGCGGACACTCTTGAACTGGCGCGGCATGCCGGCTCTCTTGTGCGCATCGAGTACGAAACCAAGCCGCACCAGACCGACCTCAGCGTCGGCCAGAGTGACGCCCACACGGCACCGGCGGAAACACCGAAGCCGCGCGGGGATTTTTCGGGTGCATTTGCCCAAGCTGCGGTGACGGTCGACACCCACTACAGCACGCCCAACGAGCACCACAACCCGATGGAGCCCCACGCATCGACGGTGTTCTACAAGGCTGATGGCAGCCTGGAGATCCACGATAAGACCCAGGGTACGCAGAACTGCCAGGACTACCTGCACAGCGTGTTTGGTCTGGAGAAAGAAAAGATCCGCATCCTCGCTGCCTTCGTAGGTGGCGCGTTCGGTTCCGGCCTGCGCCCGCAGTACCAGTTGCCGCTGGCCGTCATGGCGGCGCTGAAGCTTCAGCGTTCGGTACGCCTGACGCTGACGCGCCAGCAGATGTTCACCTTTGGCTACCGCCCGCAGACCCTGCAGCACATGCGTCTCGGTGCCTCGAAGGACGGCAAGCTGGCGGCGATCGCCCACGATGCGATCGGCCAGACCTCGCGTTTCGAAGACTTCACCGAGCACGTCGTTGAATGGAGCGGCATGCTCTATCAGTGCGACAACGTGCAGTTGAGCTACAAGCTGGCGCCGCTGGACGTCTACACGCCGCTGGACATGCGCGCACCAGGCGCCGCCTCCGGCATGGTCGCGCTGGAATGTGCGATGGACGAGTTGGCCATTGCAGCCGGCATCGACCCCGTGCAATTGCGGATCGTCAACTTTGCCGACAGCAACGGCAACGAGGGCAAACCGTACTCCAGCAAAGAACTGCTGGCCTGCTACGAGCAAGGCGCACAGCGCTTTGGCTGGAGCAAGCGCAACCCGGAGCCGCGCAGCATGCGTCAGGGTCGTCAACTGGTGGGTTGGGGCATGGCCGGAGGTGTGTGGGAAGCCATGCAGATGCCGGCGAGCGCCAAGGCTAGCATCGACAGCAGCGGCAAGATCACTGTGAGCAGCGCCACCACTGACATAGGCACTGGCACTTACACGGTCATGACTCAGATTGCCGCCGAGGCAGCAGGCGTAAATCCTGAAGACGTCACCTTCGTGCTGGGCGATTCGTCGCTGCCGACGTCGCCGTTGCAGGGTGGCTCGTTCACCGTGTCTTCAGTGGGTACGGCGGTGCAGCAGGCCTGCCGTGCGTTGCGCGCCAAGTTGCTCGACGCCGTGCGCATGGCGCATCCGCAATACGCGGTGGTCGACATGGCCGATGTCGGTTACGGCGATGGCTACCTGTTGATCGACGATCAGCGTTTTGCCTACGCAGACATCGTCCGCGAGTCCTCTCACGAGACGCTGGAGGTGCAGATCGACGCCAAGCCTGACGACAAGCGCGAGGGTTACTCGACTGCGACGCACTCGGCGGTGTTCGTTGAAGTGCTGGTGGATGAAGACCTGGGCACCATTCGCGTCAATCGCGTAGTGGATGCTGTTGCGGCGGGACGGGTGGTGAACTCGAAAACCGCACGCAGCCAGATTCTCGGCGGCGTCGTCTGGGGCATTGGTCAGGCTCTGCAGGAAGAGAGCCAGACCGACCACACCCTCGGGCGCTTCATGAACCACAGCCTGGCCGAGTACCACATCCCGGTGAACGCGGACATCGGCGAGATCGACGTGCTGTTCGTGGAAGAGAACGACAGCATCGTCAACGACCTGGGCTCCAAGGGTGTGGGCGAGATCGGCATCGTCGGCGTGGCCTCGGCCATCGCCAATGCGATCTACCACGCCACGGGCAAGCGCGTTCGCGAGTTCCCGATTACGCTGGATAAGGTGCTGTAACCGACTCGGTACCTTGCAGGAGCGCGCCTGATCGTTCCCACGCTCTGCGTGGGAACGCCTCCCCCGGACGCTGCGTGTACCTAATGACGCAGAGCGTCATGAACTGCATTACCACGCGGAGCGTGGGAACGATCAGACCGTCATCAACTTCGTTGCCTCGCAGAGCATGGGAACGATCATCTGCTGCTGGCCCCCCCCTCTCATTCAATGTCGCCCCAGTGCAAGCACAGGTCGCGCTGGTGCGCTTGATGCTCAGGCCTGCTGCGTACCTTGCATCAACGCGGCAGCCACCGAATTGCCGTGGGTCTTCACGCCTTGAAAAACTGCCGAAAAGAGCTGAATAAAATAACGAGCCGACCCGAGGAGCACCCATGAACTCATTTATTCGTCATATCAGTTGCGCTGCGTTGATGCTGAGCAGCACCGTCCTGCTGGCAGCGGAACCCGCCAAATGCCAGAACGTGCGCATGGGCGTGGTCAACTGGACAGACGTCGTCGCCACCAGCGCGGTGGCCGAAGTGCTGCTGCACAACATGGGGTATGAGGTCAAACAGACCAGCGCCGCCCAGCAAATCGTCTTCGGCGGCTTGCGCGACGATCGGCTCGACGTGTTCATGGGGTACTGGAAACCGGCGATGGACAAAAACATCGCGCCGTTTGTGGCGGCCAATCAGGTCAAGGTCCTCGACGTACCCAGCATGAGCGATGCCCAGGCAACCCTGGCGGTGCCGGATTATGTGGCGTCGGGCGGGCTGAAAACCTTCGGCGACATCGCCAGGTTCAAGGACAAACTTGGCGGCAAGATCTACGGCATCGAGCCCGGCACCGGTGCCAACGCCAACATCAAGGGCATGATCGAGAAGAACCAGTTCGGCCTCGGCGGCTTCCAGCTGGTCGAGTCCGGCGAGGCGGGCATGCTCGCGGCGGTGCAACGTGCGATCAAGCGTAATGAATGGGTGGTATTCGTTGGCTGGACGCCGCACCCGATGAACATCAACATGAAGATCGCCTACCTGACCGGCAGCGAAGACGTGTTCGGCCCGAGTGAAGGGGCGGCGACCGTTTCAGTCGTAACCGCGCCGGATTACGCGTCCCGTTGCCCGAACGTCAGCAAGTTGATGAGCAACCTGAAATTCACCGCCGCTCAGGAGAGCCAGATGATGGTGCCGATCATGGACCGCAAGGCGCCGACCGACGTTGCCCGCCAGTGGCTCAAGGATCATCCGGAAGACATGAAGCGCTGGCTGGATGGCGTGACGACCTTCGATGGCAAAGACGCCGCCGCCGCCGTGCAAGTGGCGGTGAACAAGTAACCAAGCAGGCCTGGCCAAGGGCTCGGGCTGGAGCCGCCAATGCCCACGTCTTACCCGCTGTCCTCCGAAATGTCCGAGTTTGTGGCCAAAACACTGAGTTTCAGCAGCGCATCCGAGGACATCAATGAGCAGCGCCGCGCGTATTCGCGGATGAGTGAAGCGTTCACGCCCACCCGTCCGGCGCACCTCGATGTAGGGGATTTCTCCCTCGGCGGCGTGGCGGTACGCAGTTACCGGCCCCAGCGGCTTTCCCTTGAACATCCGGCGCCGTGTGTGATGTACATCCACGGCGGCGGCTGGGTCGTCGGCGATCTCGATTCTCACGACTTTCTGACCGCTGCCCTGGCGGCCGACCTCAACGCGGTGGTCGTCGCCGTCGATTACCGGCTGGCCCCTGAACACCCGTTCCCTGCGGGATTCGGTGACTGTCTGGCGGTCTGGCACGCCTTGCAGATTCAGGCCCAGCGGCTGGACATAGACCCGCGTCGTGTTGCCATTGCCGGAGACAGCGCCGGTGGCAATCTCGCCGCTGCAGTGTGTCTCGCATTGCGCGATTCCGGTGAGCCTCAGCCGGTCGGGCAGGCGTTGATTTACCCAGAGCTGGGGGGCGCCAGCGATCTGCCCTCGCGCCGTGAGTGCGCGGACGCACCGCTTCTTTCCACTGATGAGCTGGCATATTACCGCCAGCTTTACATGGCGGAGGCCGAACAATCGGCTTATGCCCGGCCACTCAAGGCCGGTGATTTCCATGATCTGGCGCCTGCGTTCATCGCCGTCGCGCAGTTCGACCCCTTGCGTGATGACGGCATCGCCTACGAGCGCGCGTTGCGTGAAGCGGGCGTGCGCACCGAGTTTGATGCCGGGCTCGGGCTGCTTCACGGTAGTCTCAGGGCCAAAGGCCAGGTGCCGGAAGTGGACGCGATTTATCAGCGACTGGTTTCCGCGCTGTTGGGCTTTATTCGCGATCCGTCGTAGGACCTCTTACTTCGACGCTGCAAGGGCTAAGCTATGAATCCGCCCACTCTGTTCTGCTTCCCTCTAACTGCACCGCTCTGACAGGTGAGTCAACTCGCCACGCGACAAAAGACCACGCAGAGCAAGTGCCGAAATGGGACTACTCTTTCAATGTCAGCTGACCTGGATCAATACCTTGGCGTGTGTTGATCGAACTGGCCGCCTGACGCATCTCCCCCGGTTGCCGACCTGAGCACGAAACCACGAGAACAAACGCCACACCTCGTACTCAATACACCGTGGGGGCAGTCGCTGCAGGCCCCGAGTCTGAAGCCAGTTCCACCTGATAGAGGAAGACCTATGTTCGGTTTAGAGGCGCTCGATCTCGCCCGAATCCAGTTTGCGTTCACCGTTTCATTTCACATTCTTTTCCCGGCCATCACCATCGGTCTGGCGAGCTTTCTCGCGGTGCTCGAAGGCTTGTGGCTGAAAACCCACGACAACACTTATCGCGACCTCTATCACTTCTGGTCGAAGATCTTTGCCGTCAACTTCGGCATGGGTGTGGTTTCCGGGTTGGTCATGGCCTACGAGTTCGGCACCAACTGGAGTCGATTTTCCGACTTCGCCGGCGCGGTCACCGGGCCGTTGCTGACCTATGAAGTGCTCACCGCATTCTTCCTCGAAGCGGGTTTCCTCGGCGTCATGCTGTTCGGCTGGAACCGCGTCGGCCGTGGCTTGCATTTCTTCGCTACGTCCATGGTGGCGGTCGGCACACTGATTTCGACCTTCTGGATACTGGCGTCCAACAGCTGGATGCAGACCCCTCAGGGCTTCGAGATTATCGATGGCCGGATCATCCCGGTGGACTGGTTCGCGGTGATCTTCAACCCGTCATTCCCGTACCGCCTGATGCACATGGCAATCGCCGCGTTCGTTTCCACGGCGTTCTTCGTCGGCGCATCGGCGGCCTGGCATTTGCTGCGCGGCCGTGACAATCCGGCGATCCGCAGAATGCTGTCCATGGCCATGTGGATGGCGCTGATCGTTGCGCCGATTCAGGCAATGGTGGGCGACGCTCACGGCTTGAACACCCTCGAGCACCAACCGGCCAAGATCGCTGCGATCGAAGGTCACTGGGAAAACGTCGGTGACGAACCGACCCCGCTGATTCTGTTCGGCATCCCGGACATGAAAGAAGAACGCACCAAGTACGCGGTCGAGATTCCCTATCTGGGCAGCCTGATCCTGACCCACAGCCTGGACAAGCAGATCCCGGCGCTGAAGTCCTTCCCGCCGGAAGACCGTCCGAATGCGCTGATCGTGTTCTGGTCGTTCCGCGTAATGGTGGCGCTGGGCCTGCTGATGATCGCGGTCGGTCTGTGGAGCGCCTGGTTGCGCTGGCGCGGCGGGCTGTACACCAATCGCTGGTTCCTGCGTCTGGTCATGTGCATGGGCCCGGCCGGTCTGATCGCGATGCTGGCGGGCTGGTTCACCACCGAAATCGGGCGTCAGCCCTGGGTGGTCTATGGGATCATGCGCACGGCGAATGCCGTGTCCAGACATAGCGTTGAGCAGTTGAGCATCACCCTGGTGTTGTTCGTCGTGGTGTATTTCCTGCTCTTCGGCACCGGCTTCGGTTACATGATGCGTCTGGTGCGCAAAGGGCCTAAAACCCATGAAGGTGATACTCCGGCACACGGCGGACCAGGGCAGAAACGCACCCCGGCGCGTCCTCTCTCTGCTGCTGATGAAAACAGCACGGACCACCGCAAAGACAGCCTGACTGAGGGGAACTGAGCCATGGGTATCGATCTTCCACTGATCTGGGCCGTGATCATCATCTTCGGCGTCATGATGTACGTCATCATGGACGGCTTCGATCTGGGCATCGGGATACTGTTCCCGTTCATGAAGGACAAGACCGACCGGGACGTGATGATGAACACCGTCGCGCCGGTCTGGGACGGCAACGAAACCTGGCTGGTGCTCGGCGGCGCCGGCTTGTTCGGCGCCTTCCCGCTGGCTTACTCGGTCGTGCTCGAAGCGCTTTACCTGCCGCTGATCTTCATGCTGTTCGGGCTGATCTTCCGCGGCGTGGCATTCGAGTTCCGCTTCAAGGCCACTGACGTCAAGCGGCACCTGTGGGACAAGGCATTCATCGGTGGTTCGCTGGTGGCGACATTCTTCCAGGGCGTGGCACTGGGCGCGTACATCGACGGCATTCCGGTGGTCGACCGTGCCTACGCCGGCGGTGGGCTGGACTGGCTGACGCCGTTCTCGGTCTTCTGCGGTCTGGCCCTGATCGTGGCGTACGCCTTGCTCGGCTGCACCTGGTTGATCATGAAGACGGAAGGGGCGTTGCAGAAAGCCATGCACGATCTGGCACGACCTTTGGCCCTCGCCACGCTGGTGGTGATGGCGATCGTCAGCCTGTGGACGCCACTGGCCCACCAGGCCATTGCCGATCGCTGGTTCAGCCTGCCAAACCTGCTGTGGTTCATGCCGGTACCGGCACTGGTCATGGTAACGATGTACGGCCTGTTCAAAGCGGTGGCGCGCAACGCCAACTACGCGCCGTTCCTGCTGACGCTGGTGCTGATCTTCCTGGGCTACAGCGGTCTGGGCATCAGCTTGTGGCCGAACATCATTCCGCCAACAGTGTCCATCTGGGCGGCCGCATCGCCGCCACAGAGTCAGGGTTTTATGTTGGTCGGTACGCTGTTCATCATTCCGCTGATCCTGGGTTACACGTTCTGGAGCTACTACGTATTCCGCGGCAAAGTCACCCACGAACACGGCTATCACTAGCAGCACGGGCCCCCGGTTTGTCGCCGGGGCCTGACTGCGGGAGAAGAGGGTTTAGCGATGTCGGTTAAAGAATCTGTTGAGCACGAGGCTCATCCCAACGATCGCCGCAATTTTGAGCGCGAGGTTGATCCGGCGAAGGGCAAGCCCCTGTGGCAGCGCATCGGCTGGCTGTTGATCATCTGGACCGGCAGCGTGCTGGCGCTGTTCGTGGTCGCCATGCTGCTGCGCATGTTCATGACAGCGGCAGGCATGAAGTCGCACTGAGTGTTTCCGGCTCGATAAAAAACCCGCTTCTGCGGGTTTTTTTTTGGCCGCACATCTGAAGTCACGTAGACAAGCGCGTCGAGCTATTTGCGCGCCTTGAGGATCACAAACTTCGGCGTCGCCGCCACTTGCTCCACGCCCCGGAACAACCGCGCCAGTTTGCTGTGATAGCCCAGATGACGGTTGCCAACGATGTACAGCGCGCCCCCGGTGACCAGCGCCGTGCGCGCCTGCTGGAACATCCGCCATGCGAGGAAATCGCCGACCACTTGTTGCTGATGAAACGGCGGATTGCACAGGACGACGTCCAGCGAATCGGGTTCTTGTGCGTCCAGTCCGTCGCCTGCCTGAATGACTGCCGGCCGCTCGCCGAGGGCCAGTCTCCAGTTCTCCTGTGCCGACTGCACCGCCATGAACGACTCGTCTACCAGCGTGTAGTGCGCGTCAGGGTTGTCCAGCGCACTGGCGATGGCGAGCACGCCATTGCCGCAACCCAGGTCCGCGACCCGCGCCGCGCCCAGGCCCTTGGGCAAGTACGGCAGGAAGGCCCGCGTGCCGATGTCCAGACCGTCACGGCAGAACACGTTGGCGTGGTTGATCAACTCGATCTTCGGCTCGTCCAGCGTGTAACGGGTGGGGTAGGGCGAGGGCTGAACGGTTTTGGCTTCAGGGGTGCAGAACAGCAGTCGCGCTTTTTTCACGGCGAGGGATGCCTGCACGGGGCCGATGTATTCTTCCATCAGCTCGCCAGCGGAGCGGGGCAGGTGCTTGATCATTCCGGCAGCGACGACTTTGGCGTTCGGCGCCAGTTGGTCCTGCAACCGGATCAGCTGCTCTTCCAGCAACGCGAGGGTCTTGGGCACGCGAATCAGCACCCAGTCGAAGGGGCCGGTCAACGGCGCACTGGCGGGGATCACCGGCACGGCGTCATAGGTCAGGCCGTTGCGCACCAGATTCTTTCCCAAAGCCTGAGCGCCGAGGTAAGAATCCGTACTGCTGAACACCGTCGCATGGGGCGCGAGGCTGGTGGCGAGGGCGCCGAAACTGTCGTTGAGCACCAGCACCCGCGTTTGCAGCGTCACGCCCTGTTCGGCGACGTGGTTGAGCAGATATTCGTCGGCAGCATCGAAGGCCTGCAAGGGCTCATCTGACTGTTCCGGCTGGCGGATCAGGTCGAGTTGGGCAAACGGGGTGGTCAGCAGGGGCATGGGCGGAGCAGTTCCAGTCGTTGATGGCGCGACCGGCGTGTTGGCGGGAGTTGCGCCTGCGCCGGCGTGTCCAGGTTCGCGAAGCCGGCGATTTTACGTGTTTTTGCCTGCGCTCACCGGGCTTTTCGCCCTTGCTTCCCCCCTGTGTCTAGATCACCCCGTCTTTCGCCGCCTGGACCACTGCCGACATCTTGTTGCAGGCGCCGATCTTCTGGATGGCTTTACCAACGTGGAAGTTAACGGTGCGCGCTGTGACATCAAGGATCAACGCGACTTCTGCTGCTGTCTTGCCCGTAGCGGACCACTTCAACACCTCCACCTCTCTCATCGTCAGGCCCTTATAGGTCAGCGTCTCCTTACTCGCCTTGCAGTCTTCCCCCAGTGTTTGAGTTTCCATAGCGTGCCTCCGTGCTCAGTCTTGATCGTCCTGATCGAAGTCTAGGAAACAATCACGGCTTTGAATGGAGCGTGCCTGGCCATCGCCTCGAGGTGCCACCAGACGGGCTGCCAGCATGATTTTAAAATGCTCGTAGAATCAATGGCTTATACAGATTAAGTGTCTCGACACGAACCACTTCGCGATAACGCCGATAGCTAAATACTCTAAAAATTGCTCAGTCCGTTGCGGATATCACTACAAACCGACGGTGTTTATCGCGGCGGGTTTGCGGGACACTGGTCACCCTTTTTGTGAGACAGGAGCCAGGAGCGCCCCATGACTGCCAGTGCAGAGAAATTCACCCGGCAAACGCTGCTGGACGTTACGCCGCTGACTCCCAGTCTCTTTACCTTTCGCACCACGCGCGATCCAGGTTTCCGCTTCACGGCGGGACAATTCGCACGTCTGGGTGTTACCAAGTCCGACGGCACGACGGTGTGGCGCGCCTACTCGGTGGTGTCCTCGCCCTTCGATGAATTCCTCGAATTTTTCTCCATCGTGGTGCCCAACGGCGAATTTACCAGCGAGCTGAGCCGACTTCGTCAGGGTGACACGCTGATGGTGGAGAAACAGGCGGTGGGTTACCTGACCCTGGATCGCTTCACCGATGGTCAGGACCTCTGGATGTTGTCCACAGGCACCGGTGTGGCGCCCTTCCTTTCGATCCTTCAGGACTTCGAGGTCTGGGAAAAATTCGAGCGGATCATTCTGGTGTATAGCGTCCGTGAGTCCCGGGAACTGGCCTACCAGCAGCTTATCGCCGAGCTGACCCAGCGCGAATACCTGGCCGAGTACGCACACAAGTTCACGTTCATCGCCACAGTGACGCGGGAACCGCATCCCGGTGCGCTCAAAGGACGGATTACCACGCTTATCGAGAACGGTGAGTTGGAGAAGGCGGCCGGTGTCGCGCTGACACCCGAACATTCACGGGTGATGATCTGCGGCAATCCACAGATGATAGAAGACACTCGCGCAGTGCTGAAAACTCGCGACATGCGCCTGGCATTGACGCGCAAGCCAGGTCAGATAGCGGTGGAGAATTATTGGTAGGTTGATACAGCGGTGCGATCGCAAGACCCATGTGGAAGCGAGCAAGCTCACCCCCACATGCTATGACCGGCCTTAAACGAACCGGTCAGGCGTCACCGGCAGTGGTGCAGCGGGCTTGTTGTTCTGTTCTTTCAGCAGGTCGCGGATTTCGCCCAGCAGCAGCTCTTCCTTGGTCGGCGTTGGCGGCAGGGTGGGTGCCTTGGCCTCTTCACGTTTCAGGCGGTTAATCGCCTTGACGCCCATGAAGATGGCGAATGCCACAATGATGAAGTCGATCACGGTCTGAATGAACTTGCCGTAGGCCAGCACCACCGCAGGGGCTGCCCCTTCCGCAGGCCTCAGCACGACCGACAGATCGCTGAAGTCCACGCCGCCGATCAGGAGCCCGAGGGGCGGCATGATTACATCGCCTACGAACGACGAAACGATCTTGCCGAATGCCGCGCCGATGATGATACCGACGGCCATGTCGACGACGTTTCCTTTTACGGCAAAGGCTTTGAACTCGCTTAGTACGCTCATGGGTGTATTCCTTTGTTACAGATGTGAGTGGTAAATGCAGTGTAAGTCAGCTAGTTGCATCTCGCTTAATCCATGCAATCGACCGGGTACGTTCCGGTAAGTTTTATTTAATCCTCCAAAAGCATGCATGCCTGGTAGGGCTGCGCCCGACGGTTTGACGCATCGGGTATGATTGCCCCTTTTTTACATCGGGGGTGTCATGGCCAAGGCCAAACGCATGTACGGCTGCACCGAGTGCGGTTCGACGTTTCCCAAATGGGCCGGCCAGTGCAGCGAATGCGGCGCCTGGAACACCCTCGTTGAAACCGTGATCGACAACAGCACGGCCGCTGCGCCCAGCGGTCGTTCCGGCTGGACCGGCCAACAGGCGCAGATCAAAACCCTGGCCGAAGTCAGTGTCGAAGAAATCCCGCGTTTTTCCACCAACTCCACTGAACTGGACCGCGTTCTCGGCGGCGGCCTGGTGGATGGCTCGGTGGTGCTGATCGGCGGCGACCCCGGCATCGGCAAATCGACCATTCTCTTGCAGACCCTTTGCGCCATTGCCGAGCGCATGCCGGCGCTGTACGTCACCGGTGAAGAGTCGCAGCAGCAGGTCGCCATGCGCGCCCGTCGCCTTGGCTTGCCCCAGGACAAACTGCGGGTCATGACCGAAACCTGCATCGAAACTATCATTGCCACGGCGCGCATCGAGCAGCCGAAGGTCATGGTGATCGACTCGATCCAGACCATCTTCACCGAACAGCTGCAGTCAGCGCCCGGCGGCGTATCCCAGGTGCGCGAGAGTGCTGCGCTGCTGGTGCGCTACGCCAAGCAGAGCGGTACCGCGATATTTCTCGTCGGCCACGTCACCAAAGAAGGCGCGCTGGCCGGGCCTCGCGTGCTGGAGCACATGGTCGACACCGTGTTGTACTTCGAGGGCGAGTCCGATGGCCGCCTGCGTTTGTTGCGCGCTGTGAAGAACCGCTTTGGTGCCGTCAACGAATTGGGCGTCTTCGGCATGACCGACAAGGGGCTTAAAGAAGTCTCGAACCCCTCGGCGATCTTTCTGACCCGCGCGCAGGAAGAAGTCGCGGGCAGTGTGGTCATGGCGACATGGGAAGGCACCCGGCCGATGCTGGTGGAAGTGCAGGCGCTGGTCGATGACAGCCACCTCTCCAATCCGCGTCGCGTGACGTTGGGGCTGGATCAAAACCGGCTCGCCATGTTGCTGGCGGTACTGCACCGCCACGGCGGCATTCCCACCCATGACCAGGACGTGTTTCTCAACGTCGTGGGCGGGGTGAAAGTGCTGGAAACCGCTTCCGACCTGGCCTTGATGGCCGCCGTCATGTCCAGCCTGCGCAACCGTGCACTGCCGGGCGACTTGCTGGTGTTCGGCGAAGTGGGCTTGTCCGGCGAAGTGCGCCCCGTGCCCAGTGGTCAGGAGCGACTCAAGGAAGCGGCCAAGCACGGCTTCAAACGCGCCATCGTGCCCAAGGGCAACGCCCCGAAAGAGTCGCCGCCTGGCCTGACAGTGATCGGTGTGACGCGCCTCGACCAGGCGCTGGACGCGTTGTTCGAGTAAGGCGGCGTGGCCTATAGATGTATCAGCGCACCCAGCTCGCGCTCCAATTCATCGTGATCGGCAATGTTGAGTTCGATCAGTCGACGCAGGTGCGTCACTGAATCGAGCTCAATGTGCTTGCACACAAACCCCAGGTGATTGTGATCATCGTGGGTCAGCTGCACTTCCATCACGACGTCTATACCGTCCTGCAACTCGATGTCGACCATGAATCGCTCGTTGGCATCGCCCTCCCAGGGCGAGGGCTTTTCGATCAGCAGCCCCTTGAGCGACAGGTCGATCAGTTGAACCGTCCAGGTCTGGTCGCCCTGGCTAAGTTTGGTTTTCGCGTCGAATGCAACGCGTTTGAAGCGACGACGTTCTTCGTGGTTATCGGTCATTACGCAACTACTCCTTTAGCGCCTCTACGGCCCGCTGCGTTGACTATAGGACAAATATCGCGCTAGACCATCGTGGGGGTAGCCTTTCGCTCCGGCGGCGCTAAACTCCGCTTGCTGAATAAAAATAAGTCCACTCAGTTGGAATCGAAAAAAAATGAAAAACAATAATGGTCTGCTGCGCCACGTGCCTTGGGTGATGGTTGCGATCCTTGGAGCATGGGCACTGGGAGTGGTTGCATTGCGTCGCGGGGAGGCGATCAACGCACTCTGGATTGTGGTCGCCGCAGTGGCCATTTATCTGGTCGCTTATCGCTACTACAGCCTGTTCATCGCAACTAAAGTCATGCAACTCGACCCGACCCGGGCCACCCCCGCGGTGCTCAAGAACGACGGGCTCGATTACGTTCCTACCAATAAACACATTCTCTTCGGTCACCACTTCGCCGCCATTGCCGGCGCCGGTCCTCTGGTCGGCCCGGTGCTCGCCGCGCAGATGGGCTATCTGCCCGGTACGCTGTGGTTGATCGCCGGTGTCGTTCTGGCGGGTGCGGTTCAGGACTTCATGATCCTGTTCCTTTCCACGCGCCGTAACGGACGCTCCCTGGGCGACATGGTCCGCGAAGAAATGGGCCGCATTCCCGGCACCATCGCGCTGTTCGGCTGTTTCCTGATCATGATCATCATCCTCGCGGTGCTGGCGCTGATTGTCGTCAAGGCATTGGCCGAGAGCCCATGGGGCATGTTCACGGTCATGGCGACGATTCCGATCGCGATGTTCATGGGCATCTACATGCGCTTCATCCGCCCGGGCCGCATCGGCGAGATCTCGGTGGTGGGCGTCGTGCTGTTGCTGCTGTCGATCTGGGTCGGTGGTCTGGTGGCAGCGAGTCCTGAGTGGGCGCCGATGTTCACGTTCACTGGCGTGCAGATCACCTGGATGCTGGTCGGCTACGGTTTTGTCGCAGCCATGCTGCCGGTCTGGCTGGTGTTGGCGCCTCGCGACTACCTGTCCACGTTCCTGAAAATCGGCACCATCATTGCGCTGGCGATCGGCATTCTGATTCTGGCGCCTGAGCTGAAAATGCCTGCGCTGACGCAGTTCACCGACGGCACCGGTCCGGTCTGGAAAGGCACCCTGTTCCCGTTCCTGTTCATCACCATCGCCTGTGGCGCGGTATCCGGTTTCCACGCGCTGATTTCCTCGGGCACCACGCCGAAGCTGCTGGATAACGAAGTCAACGCCCGTTACATCGGTTACGGCGGCATGCTGATGGAGTCGTTCGTGGCGATCATGGCCATGGTTGCGGCTTCGGTCATCGAGCCAGGGGTGTACTTCGCAATGAACAGCCCGGCGGCGATCGTCGGCTCTGACGTCAACTCGGTCGCGCAGATGGTCAGCAGTTGGGGCTTCCTCATCACGCCGGATCAATTGACCGCTGTGGCGAAGGACATTGGCGAAAACACTGTGCTGGCACGTGCCGGTGGTGCGCCGACCCTGGCAGTGGGTATCGCGCAGATCCTGCACCAGGCCTTCCCGGGTCAGAACACCATGGCGTTCTGGTACCACTTCGCGATTCTGTTTGAAGCGCTGTTCATCCTGACCGCAGTCGATGCCGGTACCCGTGCCGGCCGCTTCATGCTGCAGGACCTGCTGGGCAGTTTCGTGCCTGCGCTGAAACGCACCGAGTCCTGGACCGCCAACGCCATCGGCACCGGTGGCTGCGTCGTGCTGTGGGGGTATCTGCTGTATCAGGGCGTGATCGATCCACTGGGCGGGATCAACACGTTGTGGCCATTGTTCGGTATCTCCAACCAGATGCTGGCGGGTATTGCGCTGATGCTGGCGACGGTCGTGCTGATCAAAATGAAGCGTCAGCAGTACGTCTGGGTGACCATACTGCCGGCCTCGTGGCTGCTGATCTGCACTGTCACTGCAGGCTTCATCAAGCTGTTCGACCCGAGCCCAGCGGTAGGCTTCCTGGCACTGGCGAAGAAGTACAGCACGGCGGCAGATGCCGGTCAGGTGCTGGCCCCGGCCAAGACCATGGACCAGATGCAGCATGTGATCTTCAATGCGTACACCAACGCCACCCTGACCACGCTGTTCCTGTTCGTGGTCCTGAGCATTCTGTTCTATGCGCTCAAGGTCGGTCGTGCGGCGTGGGTCAAGAAAGAGCGTACCGACAAGGAATCGCCATTCCAGGCCTTTCCGGAATCCCACTGAGTGCGCTGTAACGCGAGGAGCTGTGTATGTTCAACGATCTGAGTCGCCTGGGTAAGTATCTCGGTCAGGCCGCTCGCCTTATGGTGGGCATGCCGGATTACGACAACTACGTTGAGCATATGCAGAAGACCCACCCGGACAAGCCGGTGATGTCCTACGAAGCGTTCTTCCGGGAACGCCAGGATGCACGTTACGGCGGGAAGGGCGGCCCCAAGTGTTGCTAATGACTTGACCCGTGGTCATGTAGGAGTGGGCTTGCTCGCGATGCGTTAATTCAGTCGCTGCTGTACTGACTGACATTTCGAATCGCCAGCAACCTCACTCCTGTTTTTTTTCAGCAATCGAGGTCTTTTTTTTGTTCACACCTATCCCCGTCACCATCCTCAGCGGCTTTCTCGGCGCCGGCAAAACCACCTTGCTGCGCCATCTGCTCAAGGAGGAGCACGGCCTGAAGATCGCCGTGATCGAGAACGAATTCAGTGATGCCGGCGTCGACACCCAGTTGCTCGGGGACGAGCCCGTGCAGGTGATGACCCTGTCCAACGGCTGCGTCTGCTGCACCATTCACACCGACCTGACCAAAGCGCTGTATCTGCTGCTGGAGCGCCTCGACAGTGGCGAGATCGCGTTCGATCGCCTGGTCATCGAGTGCACCGGCCTGGCAGACCCCGCACCGGTGGCGCAGACCTTCTTCATCGATGAGGAGCTGCGCGAACGTTACATCCTCGACGGCATCATCACGCTGGTTGACGCGGCGCACGCCGACACGCACCTGGAACAGACCATCGCTCAGGCGCAGATCGGCTTCGCAGATCGTCTGCTGGTGAGCAAGACCGATCTGGTGGACGAAGCAACGTTTAAAGCGTTAAGCGACCGACTGACCCGCATCAACCGCCGCGCGCCGATACGCGTGGTCGAGCACGGCAAGATCGACCTCGCCGAGCTGCTGGACGTGCGCGGCTTCAACCTCAACGCCGACATCGGCGGGATGACCCTGCGCCCGGCAGCACCTGCAGGCCGCTCCATCGACCGCATCAGCAGCCTGGTCCTGCGCAGTGACCAGCCGCTGGATATCGACAAGCTCAGCACCTTCATGAACGAGTTGCTGGAAGAGCACGGCAAACAACTGCTGCGCTACAAAGGCGTGCTGAGCATTGCCGGCGAGGATCGCAAGCTGGTATTTCAGGGCGTGCTGAAGTTGTACGGCTTTGATTTCGACGTGGAGTGGGCAGCGGGCGAAAAGCGTGAAAGCGTGATCGTGTTCATTGCCGACGAACTGCCGGAGGAGAAGATCCGGGCCGGCTTTGCAGGCGTTGCTGCAGATTAAGTATCGTGTGCGGGAATGATCCGTAAGACGCGCTATGGCGCCTGCGTAGGACCGTTCCGAATCGTACTTTCAACCCCCACTCTACGCTTCTAGACCCCACGTCCCGTCCCTATCCTTGCTGGATCTGAAGTCAAGCAAGGAAGGGCAGCCCCATGTCCAAGCCCTACGTGTTCATCAATGACCGCATACAAACCTACTTCACGCTCAAGGCTCGGGTCGGCGGGAGCGCAAAATTTGACGTGCTGAATGCGCACATTCGCAATGTGGTGGTTATGCCGGGCCAGCTGGTAATTGTCAGCGACGGTTCGATGGGCAGCCTCACGGCTGAGGAAACCGAGCTAATGGCACTGGCGCGAAACGTCCATCGTCAGGTGCGAGGCTCGGGTAGCGAGCTGATCAAGAACTACGACCTGATGCAGAACATGCTCAGTTACGGATCGGTGGGCGTCGGCGCCGCCACCGGCAGTTGGAGTAAGCACCTTAACGGCGTGCAGAAAACCCTCGAAGAAATCGAGCGGCTGTACAAGCTGTCGCTGTCCCGCGGGACGCCCATTGCCCGGCAGGAATTCATCAATCAACGGCGAGTGCTGTTTGCAAAGCTCGACGTACAGCTGGAGGGCGTAGCTCGCTGGGGCACTGGGTTGACTAAAAAAGGCCCACTGAAAAAGATGCTGGGGTTATCGACCAAAAGTTACCTGCGTACTGGGGAGATACAGGGCTACGCCGCACGAATTGCGAAAGTCGCCAAGGTGGCGAAGTTGTTGAAGCATGGGACGGCGGTGGGGATCGGGTTGAATATCGCATCAACCGCGCTAGAGATTAAGGAAGCTTGCTCGACCGGGCGAGAGGAAGTATGTCGACGGGCTCATTACGTTGAAGGAGCAAAGTTAGCGGGTGGCGTGCTACTCGGACTTGCCGGAGGGGAGGTAGGGGCAGTAGCCGGACCGGTGGTGTGTATGGCTGTGTTTGGTGCGCCTACCTTAGGGATAGCTGCTTTAGGTTGCGGAATTATTGCCGGCGGGGCTTTAGCCTATGCAAGCGGCACAATGGGCGAAGCAGGTGGCGAACTTCTTGGGGAGAAGCTCTACGAATGGACACCCTGATTTCTTACGACGCAGCTATTTGGTTGACGCTGATAGAGTTCGTTTTGATCTTCATCCACTTGGTCTCGTCTCATATTTTTTTCTTGAAATACATGGAACGCATTGAAGATCATCTTTCCGACATCGAAATGATCGGCTTACATGCAGACTATTACGGCAATACTTGGCTGGGCCGAAGAATGCGCGAGTCGTTCATTACGATGATCTTGATCATGCCGGGAGCATTTAAAAAGCAGGAAGTCATTCCCCTGTACAAGCTTCAGAAGCTTCCTGGCCACTTTCGGTTTTGGATCAAATTTTTCTTCTATTCGGCGATAGTTCTTCTGTCTGCAATGACCGTGCTCTACCTGCGTCTAAAGCAGGGACGCGCATAGCGAGTTCTCGATCGAAGATTATTGAAATATATTGGACTTTATTTGAATGGGTTCTGCCTCACCGTCTTGGGCTACTTGATAAAGACGTCACGAGAGTCCGCAATCTGACGGTCAGACATCCGAATCTATATCGCACTGGGATATACGGCTGCATTAGGTTGCGGGATTATTGCCGGCGGGGCTTTGGCTTACGGAGGTGGTGCCCTAGGCGAAATAGCCGGTGAGTCGTTTGGGGAGATGGTCTACGAATGGCTGCCCTGATCTCTTACAACGTAGCAGTATGGTTGGGGTTCGTAGATTTCGTTTTGACTTTCATTCACCTAGTCTCGTCTTATATTTTTTTCCTGAAATACATGGAGCGCATTGAAGATCATCTTTCTGATATCGAAATGATCGGCCTGCATGCAGACTATTATGGTGACACATGGCTGGGGCGAAGAATGCGCGAGTCGTTTATAACCATGATTTTGGTTATGCCGGGAGCCTTTAAAAGGCAGGAAGTCATTCCCCTGTACAAGCTTCAGAAACTTCCTCGGCACTTTCGGTTTTGGATTAGGTTTTTCTTTTATTCGGCGTTAATTCTTCTCGGTGCACTCGGCTTGATTTGCTTGCGTCTGAAAATGGGGCGACCATAGCAGTGCTTTCTTGAAGATCACCGAAACCCTCATCCTGTTTGTTCCCGATGATTCTTTGCCCATAGGCTTCGGTAGAGAAGTGAATGAGAAGACCAACCCAACAAAAAGCCCGGCTCAAGAGCCGGGCTTTTTCATGCAACACTGCTGCGTCAGATCAAGCGCCGTAAACCGGCAGCTTGGCGCAGATGGCCTGGACCTTCTCGCGAACGGCGTTGATCACCGCTTCGTTGTTCAGGTCGGCCAGGATGTCGCAAATCCAGCCGGCCAGTTCCTTGCACTCAGCTTCCTTGAAGCCGCGAGTGGTCACGGCCGGGGTGCCGAAGCGCAGGCCGGAGGTGACGAACGGGGAGCGTGGATCGTTGGGCACCGAGTTCTTGTTCACGGTGATGAACGCTTTGCCCAGTGCGGCGTCGGCGTCTTTACCCGAGATGTCCTGCTTGATCAGCGACAGCAGGAACAGGTGGTTTTCAGTACCGCCGGAGACCACGTCGAAACCGCGCTCGATGAACACGCCGGCCATGGCCTTGGCGTTCTTCACGACTTGTTCCTGGTAGGTCTTGAACTCAGGCTGCAGCGCTTCCTTGAAGCAGATCGCCTTGGCCGCGATGACGTGCTCCAGCGGACCGCCCTGACCGCCCGGGAAGACAGCAGAGTTCAGCTTCTTCTCGATGTCGGCGTTGGCGCGCGCCAGGATCAGGCCGCCACGAGGGCCGCGCAGGGTTTTGTGGGTGGTGGTGGTGACGACGTCAGCGAACGGCACCGGGTTCGGGTAAACGCCTGCAGCGACCAGACCGGCTACGTGCGCCATGTCGACGAACAGGTAAGCGCCGACTTTGTCAGCGATGGCGCGGAAGCGCGGGAAGTCGAGGATCTGCGAATAGGCCGAGAAACCGGCAATGATCATCTTCGGTTTGTGCTCGACCGCCAGACGCTCGACTTCGTCGTAGTCGATCAGGCCGTTGCCGTCGATGCCGTACTGAACGGCGTTATACAGCTTGCCCGAGGAAGAAACGCTGGCACCGTGGGTCAGGTGACCGCCGTGGGCCAGGCTCATGCCCAGAATGGTGTCACCAGCATTGAGCAGCGCCAGGTACACCGCGCTGTTGGCCTGGGAGCCTGCGTGTGGCTGGACGTTGGCGTAATCGGCACCGAACAGTTGCTTGGCGCGGTCGATGGCCAGTTGCTCGACGATGTCGACGTATTCGCAGCCACCGTAGTAACGCTTGCCTGGGTAGCCTTCAGCGTATTTGTTGGTGAGGACCGAGCCCTGAGCTTCCATGACGGCCGGGCTGGTGTAGTTCTCCGAGGCGATCAGCTCGATGTGATCTTCCTGACGCTTGGCTTCCTGTTCCATGGCGGCGTACAGGTCGGAGTCGTACTTGGCGATGGTCAAATTGCGGCTGAACATGGCGGTCCTCGGGGATCGGGCAGTAGAAAAGGGGGGCATTCTAACCCATCGGGTTTTATCTGGCATATGAAAGCGGATCATGTCCGGTACGAGCGGTTTTCATGCGAGGGAATGACTGGCGAATGACCTTGTAGGAGCGCGCTTGCCCGCGATGCGATTTCGAGCCAGACGGATTTGTGTCGGATGTAAGAATGGTTCGCGGGCAAGCGCGCTCCTACAGGTGATCGGTATCAGTCGAGCATAAACAGCGCATCGTTGCTGAATTGCGCTTCGAACCGCGTCGCCGGCATCGGGCGTCCGAACAGGTAGCCCTGAACTTCGTCGCAGCCGTGTTCGCGCAGAAACTCCAGCTGCTCGTGTGTTTCCACGCCCTCGGCGATCACCGACAGATTGAGGCTGTGGGCCATGGCGATGATCGCCCGGGCGATTTGCGCGTCCTGTTCACCAGACGGCAGGCCATCCACGAACGTGCGGTCGATCTTCAGCACGTCGATGGGAAACTGCTTCAGGTAATTCAGCGACGAGTAGCCGGTACCGAAGTCATCGACCGCAATGCTCAGGCCCAGCCGTTTCAGCCCGGCCAGAATCTGCATGGCTTCGCTCACCTCACGCATCAGGATGCTTTCAGTCAGTTCAAGTTCGAGGCAGGCGGGCGGCAGACCGATTTCCTGGAGGATGCCGGCGATGCGCGTGCCCAGCTGACCGTCCGAAAACTGCCGTGCGGAAATGTTCACTGACACTTTCGGCACGCGAACCCGCGCCAGATGCCATTCGCGCAACTGGCGGCAGGCCTCCTTGAGCACCCATTCGCCCACTTCGACCACCAGCCCGAGCTCCTCGAGCACCGGGATGAATTCCACTGGCGGTACCAAACCGCGGCGCGGGTGACGCCAGCGCAGCAGCGCTTCGGCGCCGGTCAGACGCTTGCCGTCGCCGCTGAACTGCGGCTGGTAATAAAGCGTGAACTCGCCCTGCTCCAGGGCATGGCGCAGGTCGCTTTCCAGCTCCAGACGCTCAAGGGCACTGGCGTTCATGTCGGCTTGGTAAAACTGGAAGTTGTTCTTGCCGCGTTCCTTGGCGTGATACATCGCCGTGTCGGCGTTCTTCATCAACTGGCTCAGTTCGTTGCCATCCTGAGGGCTGAGCGCGACGCCGATACTGGCCGTGACGAAGAACTCGCGACCCTCCAGCACGAAGGGTTTTACCAGACTGGCAAGAATCTGTTCGGCCACATGAATCGCACGGTTCAGCGCCGCCTGTTGAGTGGGGCGGGGTTGCAGCAGCAGCGTGAACTCATCGCCGCCCATGCGCGCTACGGTGTCGTCTTCGTCGACGCATCCGAGCAGGCGCAAGGCCATTTCCTTGAGCATCCGGTCGCCGGCAGCATGGCCCAAAGAATCGTTGATCGGCTTGAAACGATCGAGGTCGAGGAACATCAACACCACCCACGTCTGCTGACGTTCGGCGTGCAGCAACGCGCTGTGCAGGCGATCCTGAAACAGCGTGCGGTTGGGCAGATGGGTCAGTGCGTCGTAATAAGCCAGCCGATGAATACGCTGCTCGCTGGCCTTGCGCTCGCTGATGTCGCTGAAGAAGCACACGTAGCTGGCCAGATCGCCTTCATCGTCGAGCACCGCCGTAATTCCGACCCATGCCGGATAGTGCTCGCCGTCGCGCCGCTTGAGCCACAGCTCACCCTCCCAGCTACCGCGCTGGCTCAGCTGTTTGAGTATGTAACCCAGATGCGCTGCCTGCTGATTCTCGACGGTCAGCATCATCGGCAACTGATCCAGGACTTGCGACACGGCGTAGCCACTGACCCGGGTAAAGGCGTCGTTGGCCTGCACGATGTAGCCCGCAGGGTCGGTGATGAGAATGGCCGAGGTCGAGTGTTCGAACACCGTCGCTGCCATGCGCAGGTCTTTTTCGGCGCGCCGCTGCTGACTGACATCACGTCCCACGCCGAGAACGCCTTCAAACGCCCCGATTTCATCCCACACCAGAACCAGACGCAGCTCCACGGGAATCTTGCGACCATCAGCGCGCAGGCAATCGAACAGGAACAACTGAGTGGTGACCTCGCTGCGCAGGTCCGCCAGCGCTTCGGGCTTTTTCAACGCTTTACTGATTCGCTGCAGCAGCCCGTTGAAGCCGCTGAGTTGCTGAGGATTGGCGATGATCGCTTTCCAGCCGTTTTGCAGAATCCACTCGGCGCTGTAACCCAGCACGGTGTGGACAGAAGGGCTGATGTAGTTGGCGTGCAAAAGTTGATCGGTGGAGAAAATGACGTCGCTGATGCTTTCCGCCAGCATCCGGTAACGCTGTTCGCTCTCACGCAGGGACTGGCTGGCCTCCACTTGCTCAGTGATGTCCTTGGCGACGCCCACAATGCGCCTGACCTGACCGTCGTTGTCCGCCGCCAGCGCCTGTTCGCGGATGTCGAACAAGCGCCAGCTGTCGTGCCGGTCACGGAAGCGCAGCTGACGATGAATCGTCTCGCTGCTGCAAGGCTCGCCTTCGGCACGTCGCAGTAGCTCGTAGGCGCCGAGATCGTCCGGGTGCAGCAGGAGCTCCCAGTAGTATTCGCCCATTTCGTCCAGTTCGGCCTGGCTGTAACCCAGCGTCTCGCCCAAATGGTGGTTGCTGTAGATCATCCGCCGCGTGACCACATCCTGCACGTACAGATGGTCGGGAACTGTGCGCACGACATCCGACCAGAACCGTTCCCGCTCCTGCAGCGCCAACTCGGCCTGCTTGCGGTTAGTAAAATCGCTGATGCTGAGGATGACGGCGTTGAAGTCTTCGGACTGCTCGGGCAGACGCATGACCACCCAGAGGTGCTGATCCCTGCCCTTGGTGCCGGGTAGCAGGATTTCGAGTTCCAGCTGACGTTGCCCGTCGAGGACGGCCTGGAGTATCTGCAGACCGATGCCGTTTCTGGCGCGGGGACAACCTTCAATCAGCTGCTGCCAGACATGCTGTGCCGATTCTGCGCGCAGCACTTGAGCGGCGACCTGATTGACCTCTGTGATGCGCAACTGCTGAAGCAGGTCGCTGATTTGCTCAGGCTGGTTGATCAGGCGCGCTTTCAGGTCTTCGCCGTTGTTGACTTGCAGGTGCCTGAGGGACGCCGGCAGTCCGGAGAGGTCCATTACGCACAGCGCGACACCAGTGCCTTCAAAGATGTCTTTGTAACGGCGACGGCTTTGATGCAGCTGCAGTTGCCGGCGGCGCAGGCTGCGCAACGCAAACAGCGGAATGATGGAACAGAGCAGGGCCAACAGGCATTTACCGATGAGCGGGAAGAGCAGTGTCTGGCGGGCTTTCTGCAGGTCGAACAGGCCGCGCAGTTGCCAGTCGCTGTGGGTCAGCGGTTGCACAAGGACCGTCTGCATCTGGCTGTCAGCGGACTGATCGGCGTCTGGCAGGTTTTTGTAAAGCGGGCGGCGACTGCTGATATCTTCCAGCAGCCAGGCGGGCTGGTAATCCAGATCGCTCTGGCGTGTCAGCGCTTTGAGCATGTCGGGCCTGAGTCGCAGCGCCCAGTAGCGCTCATTGCCGGTGCCGGGCTGGCGGATGAACAGGTAGAACGTCGAGGCGCTAGGGTCGTTGGCATAGAAGTATGGGTGACCCTGGATGACCGAATGCATCTGGGTCAACAAGCCGACGTCACGGGACTCGCCGTCGCTGTCGGCGCTGATATTCCCGTCGCTGTCGAGCCAGACCAGGCTTTTCACTCCTGGCATGGCATGACGCAGGCTGGCCAGCACTGCCGCTGATCCGTCTGCAGATTGCGGAGCGTCGCGTGCTTCGTCGAGCACATTCAGCGCCACCTGCGCGTTCAGGGCCATGTTCAGGCTTAACCGGTCGGCGAGCTGCACGCTGTAGTCGATGCTGCGCTTGTGCTGACGTTCCTGGGACTGCTGGAACTGGTCGATCATCTGCCATAACAACAGCATCAACATCATCAGGACCAGGGCCGCGAGCGCACCTCTGAGTACCCCTCTAAAAGGCATAGTCGTTGCGCTATCGGGCGGGCGCAGGGGTGAGGTGGGGGTCGGTTTGAGCAAACTGTGATCCTGACTACTGGACTGAATCAGCATGTGCGACACGCACTATAAGCCCGGTGCGCAAAAGGCGGCTAGCATGCCACCGAGCTGTGGCACAGTGCCAGCGCTAGTGGGGCGGACGGTTTGCCCTGTTGCGTGCATTCGGGTAGCTTTGCGCCACGCGCGACGCGCCGGTTTCTGCACGGCGTGCTTGCATGTATCTAAAGGCCTGCAAGCATTGCTCCAGCTTTAATACCGGTCCTCGGAAGTTTGTCCTTGCCGCGCCGGTTTGGCTCTGATCAATTCAAGGCCCGGAATCGCGCTACGGCAAGTTGCGGCGCGAAGATAAACGCATTTTTTGCGACGCAGCACTAAGCTCGCGCCTTTATTCACAGTCTCATTCCAGGTTTTCATTCCATGGCTCAATACGTCTTTACCATGCATCGGCTGAGCAAAGTTGTTCCGCCGAAGCGGGAAATCCTGAAAAACATCTCCCTCTCGTTTTTCCCCGGCGCCAAGATCGGCGTCCTCGGCCTCAACGGTTCGGGTAAATCCACGCTGCTGAAAATCATGGCCGGTGTCGACACCGAGTTTGATGGTGAAGCGCGCCCGATGCCTGAGCTGAACATCGGCTACCTGCCGCAAGAGCCGCAGCTCGACCCGACCAAGACCGTACGTGAAGTGGTCGAAGAAGCGGTCAGCGTCATCAAGGACGCTCAAGCGCGTCTGGACGAAGTCTATGCCGCTTACGCGGAGCCGGACGCTGATTTCGACAAGCTGGCGGCCGAGCAGGCCAAGCTCGAGTCGATCCTGCAAGCCAGCGATGGCCACAACCTGGAGCGCCAGCTTGAAGTCGCCGCCGATGCGCTGCGTCTGCCGGCCTGGGACGCCAAGGTCGAACACCTGTCCGGTGGTGAGAAACGTCGCGTCGCGCTGTGCCGCCTGTTGCTGTCGGCCCCCGACATGCTGCTGCTCGACGAACCGACCAACCACCTGGACGCCGATTCCGTCGCCTGGCTCGAGCATTTCCTGCACGATTTCCCGGGCACCGTGGTTGCGATCACCCACGACCGGTACTTCCTCGACAACGTCGCTGGCTGGATTCTGGAGCTCGACCGCGGTGCGGGCATTCCGTACGAAGGCAACTATTCCGGCTGGCTTGAGGCCAAGTCCGATCGTCTGGCGGCCGAATCCAAACAGCAATCGGCCCATGAAAAGGCCATGAAAGAAGAACTTGAGTGGGTCCGTAAAGGTGCCAAGGCGCGCCAGTCGAAATCCAAGGCCCGTCTGCAACGCTTCGAAGAGCTCCAGTCCCAGGAGTTCCAGAAGCGCAGCGAAACCAACGAGATCTACATCCCGGCTGGTCCGCGCCTGGGCGACAAGGTCATCGAGTTCAAGAACGTCACCAAGGGCTATGGCGATCGCGTGCTGATCGACAACCTGTCGTTCTCCATGCCTAAAGGCGCCATCGTTGGCGTGATCGGCGGTAACGGCGCCGGTAAGTCGACGCTGTTCCGCATGCTGATGGGCAAGGAGCAACCGGATTCCGGCTCCATCGAAGTCGGCGAAACCGTGCAACTGGCGTGCGTCGATCAAAGCCGTGACGACCTGGACGGCAGCAAGACCGTGTTCGCGCAGATTTCCGACGGCTCCGATCAGATCAAGATCGGCAACTACGAAATCCCTTCGCGCACCTATGTCGGCCGTTTCAACTTCAAAGGCGGCGATCAGCAGAAGTTCGTGAAGGACCTGTCTGGCGGTGAGCGCGGTCGTCTGCACCTGGCGCTGACGTTGAAGGAGGGTGGCAACGTCCTGCTGCTCGACGAACCGTCAAACGACCTCGACGTTGAAACCCTGCGTTCCCTCGAAGAAGCCCTGCTGGACTTCCCGGGCGCTGCCATTGTGATCTCTCACGATCGGTGGTTCCTTGACCGCGTTGCGACTCACATCCTCGCGTACGAAGACGATTCCCAAGCCGTGTTTTTCGAAGGCAACTACACCGAGTACGAAGCCGATCGCAAGAAACGCCTCGGCGACGCAGCGGCTCAGCCGCACCGCGTGCGTCACAAGAAACTGGCCTGATTCGGGTTGGTGTCATAAAAACGGAGCCTTCGGGCTCCGTTTTTTGTCTGGCCTATTGCCGGTCGATTGAGTCAGTCGCCGGCCTCAATCCGCATGACCTCGATGACTGCATCGCCGACCGGCCGTTGCCAGGTGACTTCGTCCCCGACACTGGCGCCGAGCAACGCCTTGCCAAGTGGTGACGCCCAATTGATCAACTGACTGCCAGCATCGGCCTGATCCTCTCCGACCAGTTGCACGCGCTGCTCGACACTCTCCTCGTCGGCAAAGGTCACCCAACTGCCAATCTGAACCTTGTGCTCTGACGTGCTGCTGACCACTTGGGCGCTCTGCAGGCGCTGGTTGAAATAACGCAGGTCGCGTTCGATTTCGGCCATGCGCTGTTTGTCGGCGTCATCGCCCTGAGCGTTCTGTTCGCTGTATTGCGCTTGCAGCTGCTCAACCTGAACGTGCAATTGATCAAAGCCGCGCTGGGTGACGTAGTTAATCTGGGCGCTGATCTGCCGTTCAACCGGCGGGTCAATTTGCGCGGCGGCGTTGTCTTCGTTGACGAAGGCGCGACTCATGGCGGGCTCCTGTTCATGGCTTGATCACATTGGGCCATAGTGAGTCCCCGATAGTTTCACCCGTTATCCGCCGGCGGCAGGCAGCTCAATGAGAGCGGTAGGCTTTCGCGGCGTCCTGGGTCCTCTGATGGTCCCAGTTGCGGTCGCGGTCATTCCAGATGCTGTCCCGGCCCTGATCCTGAACGTTGCTGTTGGCCAGTTGCGCCTGGCATTGACGGAATCCGTCCGACCAGCCTTGGGCATACAACGTGTCACGCAGATAGCGCGGCACGTCCTTTTTGAATTGCCCCTTCATGAGATCGATGGATTGCCGACCGCTCCCGCAGCCATCCTGGAAACCATCAGCGAATGCCGGCGGGTAACCTTCGGCCAATAACTGGTCGTGGGTAGACTGACATCCGGCGATTACTACAACGCACCACAGCACAGCCCATCGCGCATTCATTTTGATTTCCTCACTGCTTGAGAAAAGTTTAGAAGCGCTTGTGTGAGTTATTGGTAAAAACGCTGTAGGAAATCCATTAACCGATGCTCGGTCACGCGCCATAAGTTCCACCTTTTTTGCTCGGCGACGATGCCTTGAAAAACGTCCGGTAATTTTTCCCTGGGCGGGCCGTGCAGATTCAAGGTTGTTAAACTGTCGCGCTGCGCAAAACCGTTTAGGAAGATTGATGAACCTCAGAACGATTCTGATCCTCGGCGCACTCAGCGCTTTTGGCCCGTTGGCCATCGACTTTTACCTGCCAGGTTTCCCGGCTATCGCGTTGGCATTCGGCACCGACGAGAAACACGTTCAGTTGACCCTGGCCTCTTATTTCCTCGGCCTGAGCATCGGCCAACTTGCCTATGGTCCAATCGCCGATCGTTTCGGCCGTCGGATCCCGCTGTTGTTTGGCGTCGGCTTGTTCACCCTCGCATCTCTGGGGTGCGCCCTGGCGCCTTCTCTTGAATGGCTGATTGCTGCCCGCTTTGTACAGGCGTTGGGCGGATGTGCCGGCATGGTGCTGTCGCGGGCGATCGTCAGCGACAAATGCTCACCGGTCGACTCGGCCAAGGTGTTCTCGCAACTGATGCTGGTCATGGGCCTGGCGCCGATTCTGGCCCCAATGCTGGGTGGGCTGCTGGTCAACGTCGTTGGTTGGCAGGCCATCTTCCTGACCTTGACCGTATTCAGCGCACTCACTGCGGTGGCGGTGTTCAGGGGCTTGCCGGAAAGCATGCCCGCCGGCCATCCGCGACTGCCCCTCTCGGGGGCGTTAGGGTCGTACTGGAATCTCTTGGGCGACCGGATTTTCCTGGGCCACGCGCTCACCGGGGGCATCGCGATGGCCGGGATGTTTTCATACATTGCTGGCTCGCCTTTCGTTTTCATCAAGCTGTATGGCGTCCCGGCGGAACATTACGGCTGGTTATTCGGCATCAACGCTGCAGGCTTCATCTTCATCGCTCAGGTGAACGCACGACTTGTTGGCCGCTATGGTCCGGCGTGGTTGCTGTCGCGGACTGTCTGGATCTATCTCGCTGCCGCCCTCGTACTGTTGACCATCGCCTCTCTGCACACCGAAAAACTGTGGCCGCTGCTGATTCCGCTGTTCATTTATATCGCCAGCCTGGGCTGCATCATTCCTAACGCTTCGGCGTGCGCAATGAGCGGGCAGGGCAAACGTGCGGGCAGCGCGTCGGCCTTGCTGGGATGTTTGCAATTCAGTGTTGCTGCCGGCGCGGCGGCACTGGTCGGTGTACTGCATGACGGAACGGCCGTGCCGATGGCGACGGTCATTACGTTGTGCGGTGTGCTCGCTGTGACGCTTGCAGTCATTACTCGCCGGGCGCAGCAGAAGCGAGACGCGCAGCTTCCTCACGCGGATGTGCGTATCTAACCAGCGTCGGCAACGTTAACGCGTTGCCGATTTCGCCAGGTTTAATGCGTGCCTGTACAAGCATGTTCAGGCTGTTGAAAAAGAGCGGCTTATATACGGCTGTTTACTACTTCGGAGTTGGAAACTTCTTACAGCTAATAAAATTAGCTACCTGGCCTCCGCGCTTGAACGTCAGAAGTTCACTTCTGACACGCCTCAGGCACAGATTATTTTCTTGAAGGCTTTATGAGGTTTGGGTGTAGGCAATCGCCCTGACGCAGGATTCATGAACCAGCGTTGTCCGCGTAAAATGCCCGTCCTTTAAGGGGTCTCGGCTATCTGGCTGAATCTGAGCCGTTAACGGGTTGCGGGATTGTGCTGAACATTTGCCGATACGGCCCACAAACAAAGGGCCGTGCAATGGACAAGTTGATCCGTCAATCGGCTGCAGGTCTTATACTAAGCGCCGTCATGGATCCGATTTAATTCTCATGTTTCAAACTGTATTGCTCGGGCACAGCTATCTGTATTGCCTGCAAGTTCAAGCGATCAGAGTTCGTGTGAGGTGATTTAAATCAAGGTCCGTTTTTGCCTTAAGCACGCATGATGGTTAGCCACAACAATGGACCGGCGCTTTCAATTGATTGAGCCTGTGATCCAGAGCCAATGGCACGCCTCGACCTGCGCACCGGCGCCGGTCCGCTTAGATAATGTTCAACAGGGAGTGAAGACATGGAATATGTACCTTGCATCAGCCAGATCGCTGCGTTGCTCGCCGACCCCAAACGCAGCGCGATCGTGTGGGCATTGATGGACGGAACATCGCGGGCGGCCAATGAAGTAGCTTCGCTGGTGGGTCTGTCCACTTCTTCTGCCGGTGCGCATCTGGCGCGCCTTGCCGCCGGCGGATTGCTGCGTCACGAAGTCCGAGCCCGCAAACGCTACTTCAGGCTTGCTGCGCCGGAAGTCCGGACCGCCGTCCAGGCGCTGGTCAGCGCATCGATGGTCAGCGCGGATCTGATCAGCCGCAGCCTGGCGCAACCATTACCGCCCCTGCCGTTATGCCGCGCCAGCGTCTGCGCGGATCATCTGGGCGGCGAGATGGGTGCCGAGCTGTATCTGAGGATGCTGGGCGCGGGCTGGATCGAACAATCCGAACACCGGTTGGAGGTCACCAGTGTCGGCATCTCCCGCTTTGCCGAACGAGGAATTTTTATTCCCGCGCTGGCCCACAGACGACGCGAGGCCGTGTGTGCCTGTGTCGACTGTCACGAAAGCAGGCCGCATCTCGGGGGCGCATTGGGCGCAGGACTTCTGCAGTTGTTCATGCAGCTGGGCTGGCTGCGGACGACGGAAGAGGCCTCCACGTTGCAGGTCTCTTCCAATGGTCAGCGAGAAATCAGCAAGATCGCTTCGGCCGCGTGACGCCCCAGGGGGGAGGCGCGGCGTGTGGAGCAGAACGTCCACACGCTTTTAGCGCTCAAGGGGCGTGTCTGATCAGGGCTTGATCAGACGCGCGTCGAGGCTGTTCTGCGCCAGGCGCCTGGCCTGATCCTGGGTCATGCCGAGGTGGGTGTGCAGCGCGTGGAAGTTCTCGGTGACGTAGCCACCGAAGTACGCCGGGTCATCAGAGTTGACGGTCACTTTCACGCCGCGCTCGAGCATGTCCAGAATGTTGTGCTGACCCATGTGGTCGAAAACGCAGAGCTTGGTGTTGGACAGTGGGCAAACCGTCAGGGGGATTTGCTCATCAATGATGCGCTGCATCAGGCGCTCGTCCTCGATGGCGCGTACGCCATGATCGATACGCTGGATTTTCAACAAATCAAGCGCTTCCCAGATGTACTCCGGCGGACCTTCTTCACCTGCGTGGGCAACGGTCAGAAAGCCTTCACCGCGAGCACGATCAAACACGCGCTTGAACTTGCTCGGCGGATGGCCCATTTCCGAGCTATCCAGGCCGACCGCCACGAAGGTGTCGCGATAGGGCAGGGCCATGTCGAGGGTTTTCTGCGCTTCGTCTTCGCTCAAGTGGCGCAGGAAGCTGAGGATCAGGCCGCTGCCGATACCGAGCTTTTCCTTGCCGTCTTTCAACGCGCCTGCGATGCCGTTAAGCACGACTTCAAACGGGATGCCGCGGTCGGTGTGGGTCTGAGGATCGAAGAACGGTTCGGTGTGTATGACGTTCTGCGCCTTGCAGCGCTCCAGGTAAGCCCAGGTCAGGTCGTAGAAATCCTGCTCGGTGCGCAGCACGTCGGCGCCGCGGTAGTACAGGTCGAGAAACTCCTGCAGATTATTGAAGGCGTAGGCCTTGCGCAGGGTTTCGACGTCCGCCCAGGGCAGGGCGATCTTGTTGCGCTCAGCCAGGGCGAACAACAGTTCCGGCTCCAGCGAGCCCTCCAGATGCAGGTGCAGTTCTGCCTTGGGCAGGGCGTTCAACCAGTCGTACATGGGCTTTGTCTCATAAAGTGCAATGGCAGGCATTCTACAGAGTCAGGCGCGCGGGCTGAATAAAACCTGACCGGACGGTTCACACACTGCTTGGCGCGCATTACCACAGGTACAGGCGCCGATACGCCGCCGTTGCAGGTGTTTCTCGGTGCATGGCTGTTTTGAAAACAGCCAGATTGAAGGCATTTTGATGCGGCGGCGCGACGATCTGTCGCGACCTGCTGCTAACCTGTCTTGAAACCTTTGTTTACATCCACACTCTCAACCGCTTCAGTAAACTTCACTTCATGGATGTGCGGCCAGGGTCGCAAGGGGCTAAAAGGCAGCGATGGGCACGATTCTCAAGCAGGAAAAGTTTCTTCTACTGGCGGTCATTGCGACCTTTTTCGCGTACTTCTACGAACACCAACTGCTCAGCAACGGACATACCGTCGCACTGATTGCAGGCATCGCTCTGGTGGGCTTCATCATCTGCGCCTCGCTGCGCGTGGCTCACCATGCCGAGTTGCTGGCGGAAAAAGTCGGCGATCCCTACGGCACCATGATTCTGACGTTGTCGGCGGTGCTGGTTGAGGTCGTGATTCTGGCGATCATGATGAGCAATGAACCTTCACCCACGCTGGTGCGGGATACCATTTACTCGGCCGTGATGCTCGACATCAACGGGATTCTGGGCCTCGCCGCGTTGATGGGCGGGCTCAAGCACGGTGAACAGTCCTACAACGATGACTCCGCGCGTTCCTACAGCGTGATGATTCTGACGGCCATGGCGGTGTCGATGGTAGTGCCGGAATTCATTCCGGAAGGTAAGTGGAAGCTGTATTCCGCCTTCACCATTGGCGCGATGATCCTGCTTTATGCGCTGTTCCTGCGTATGCAGGTTGGGCCGCACAGTTACTTCTTCAGCTACAACTACCCGGACAAGAAGCGCCGCAAGGGTGAGGCGCAGGAAGCGCACGAGCCAGTCAACCTGACACGCTCAATCGCAACCTTGGTTTTCGGCGTAGTGGTCATTGGCGCGTTGGCCGAGGTCATGTCGAAAACCGTCGACCTGGGTCTGGAAGGCAGCGGCGCTCCGCCGGTGATGACGGCGATTCTGGTGGCGGCGATTTCGGCAGCGCCGGAGATCCTGACTGCACTGCGAGCCGCGCTGGCCAACCGTATGCAATCGGTGGTCAACATTGCTCTGGGGGCTTCGCTGTCGACGGTGATCCTGACCGTTCCGGTCATGGAAGGCATGGCGCTCTACAGCGGTCAGGCGTTCCAGATGGCGATGACGCCAGTGCAGACAGTGATGATCTTCGTCACCTTGTTGGTCTGCGCCATCAACCTCAACGACGGCGAAACCAACGCCATCGAAGGCATGACGCATTTCGTGCTGTTTGCCACCTTCATCGCGTTGTCTTTGATGGGGCTGTAGATCAGGTTCGGCTTGAATCCAGGCGTGGGGGAGTCAGCAATTTCACTTCCCCACTGCCGTAGCAGCGCATCACCCCCTGATCAATTGCGCAGCAGCCTGCCGATGGTCTGCAATCAATCCCTTCAGATCCAGGCCTTCAACCTGACCGTCAATCACCCGCCATTGGCCGCCGATCATCACCCGATCTGCGCGATCAGCGCCGCACAGCAACAGCGCCGAGAGCGGATCGTGACTGCCGGAAAAGCGCAACTCGTCCATCTTGAACAACGCCAGATCAGCCTGTTTACCCACGGCCAATTCGCCGATGTCGTGCCGGCCCAGCAACTGCGCCGATCCCTTGGTCGCCCAGCCTAATGCCAGTTCGGGTGTGATTTTTTCCGCCCCGTAACGCAGGCGCTGAAGGTAAAGCGCCTGCTTGGCTTCAAGCATCATGTTCGATGCGTCATTTGACGCAGAACCGTCGACACCCAGACCGATCGGTGCGCCTGCGGCAAGCAGGTCCAGCGTGGGGCAGATGCCTGACGCAAGGCGCATGTTCGAACTCGGGCAATGACAGACCCCGGTGCCCGCCTGGCCGAGGCGCGTGATTTCTTCGCTGTTGAAATGAATGCCATGAGCCAGCCAGGTACGAGGGCCAAGCCAACCGACGCTGTCCAGGTAATCCACTGTGCGCAGGCCGAAACGCTGCAGGCAGAAGTTCTCTTCGTCCAGGGTTTCGGCCAGATGCGTATGCAGGCGCACGTCGTGCTTCTCCGCCAAGACCGCGCTTTCGGCCATGATCTCGGTTGTCACCGAAAACGGCGAGCACGGCGCCAACGCAATCTGGATCTGCGCGCCATCACTCCGCTCGTGGTAGGTCTCGATCAAGCGCAAGCTGTCATCAAGGATCACCTGGCCCTGCTGGACGGTTTGCTGGGGCGGCAGGCCTCCGTCTTCCTCGCCCAGAGTCATCGAACCCCGCGTCAGCATCGCGCGCATACCCAGTTCGCGAACGCTTTCGACCTGAACATCGATGGCGTCTTCCAGACCCTGCGGAAACAGATAATGGTGGTCGGCGGCGGTGGTGCAGCCCGAGAGCATCAACTCGGTCAGGGCGACCTTGCTGGCCAGTGCGAGTTTTTCCGGCGTTAATCGCGCCCACACCGGGTACAGGGTTTTCAGCCAGGGGAACAACGGCTGATTGACCACCGGGCCCCAGGCGCGGGTCAGGGTTTGATAGAAGTGGTGGTGCGTGTTGATCAGGCCGGGCAGCAGCACATGCTCGCGTGCATCGAATACGTGATCGCAAGGCTGTGCAGGCTGTTGCCCGAGCGGGAGCATCTCAACGATAACCCCGCTTTCGACCACCAGGCCGCCGCGAGCATCGAGTTCATTGGCCGTGAATACGGCGAGGGGATTTTTCAACCAGGTACGGATTGCGGGCACTGGCCGGCTCCTCTGAAAGTGGGTTCAGGTCGCCAGCTCAGTGTTGCCCTGTCTGCTGATCCAGGGTCGCCGCAGCATCGAACGTGCTGCGAGGCGAGGATGGATTCTAGAGTGTTGCGTCGGGTTGGGGCAAGTCACGCCAGCTCATGCTGCCGTGACTTGCATCGCAATCACCAGGGAATCGTCTCACCCTTGTAGTTCACGAAGTGATGACCGCCTGTCCCCGCGAACCGCTCAAGCTGCTCGACAATCCCCCGCACACTGGTCTCGACGTCGATATCCGCGCCTTCGCCGCCCATCGCCGTGCGGACCCATCCGGGGTGCATCGATAGCACGGTGGGCTTGTTCTCGCCCAATTGCGTCACGAAGGTGTTGGTCATTGAGTTCAGCGCGGCTTTGCTGGCTTTGTACAGCGCCATCTCTGGTGCGTCCGGCATGGTGACGCTGCCAAGCACCGAGCTCATGAACGCAATCACGCCGCTCTCGGGACGGATCTGGTCGACGAAGCGTTTGGCCAGGCGGATTGGCGCGACGGCATTAGTGAGAAACAGCTGACCCAGTTCGCCGGCGGTGGCGTCCGTGGGGTTTGGATGCATCGGCCCCATCACGCCGGCGTTGACGAACAGCAGGTCGTACGTCTGGCCCTTGAGGTTGTGAGTCAGCACTTCGAGGGACGATTGCTCGTCGATGTCCAGTGTTTGCAATTGCACATTCGGCAGTGCCTTCAGCTCATCGGCCTTTTGGGCGTCCCGGACGGTGGCGGTGACTTCCCAGCCCAGTTCTGTAAGACGTTTCACCAGTCCGAGGCCAAGGCCGCGTGACGCTCCGATGATCAGGGCTGTTTTAGGGGTGGACATTGAACTGACTCCTGTACAGACAAACGAAAAATTTCACTCAATCGATGGACATCGCGACGCGGCGAGAATTTTGTTTCTTGAGGCACTCAGTTGCCGCGAGGCGCACACGTTAGCGCCAGAGGATGACAGAGGCCCGCGACATATGTGAGTGGACGTTTCCAATATGAATGTCGGCGATCAGCCCGGCCCACGATCAAGCCCGCCTGACGGTATCGCTGTATAAAAAACATCCAGTTTCGCCAACGCGCGCTGTACCCGGCAGTCCGCGAAGGCTTGCACGGGTTATCCACAGATTGCTCCACAGGTAATGTGAGCAACTGGAGATTGGCGATATAACCCGCCCGAGACGGGTAACGTATCGGTATAAGCCGCGCTAACGCGCTGTTTTACCGCTGCTTTTATTCACAGGGCACTGTTTTGGCTAAAAAGTGATCAAGCTCCGCAAAGCCATGTGGAACAAGGGCTGCGGAGGTGTGTGCTCAGGTTGTCCACAGGCGGATGCACAGTAGATGTGGGCAAATGCCCTTGGCGCCCACGGTCATTGGGTTACCCGACAGGATTGGCTTTAGCCGGGAAAGCGTCGAGCGCCTGCAGATCAGCTACTGCGGCGGCTGTAATACGATCCGTCCGCGACTGATGTCGGACACTTGGCGCTGAAGCGTTTCAATCTGCTCGGGCCCTAGAGCAATCGAGAGCGTGACGCCATTTGCGTTGAAGCGCTCATCCTCCACGAGTCCATTGAGTTCAGCCACTCGCAGCTTGATCAGCACCAGTTCGCTGAAGCTGCAATCGAATTGCAACGACACTCGATTGATCAATGGCACTCGATCAGCCTGCTGCAGGCATTTGTTGGCGCCCCCGCCGTAGGCCCTCGCGAGGCCGCCGGTGCCCAGTTGAATCCCGCCGTACCAGCGGATAACCAGCACGACGACCCGATCAAAATCCTGCGCATCAATGGCCGCGAGTATGGGCCGCCCAGCCGTGCCGCCCGGTTCGCCATCGTCGTTGCTGCGGTACTGCGCGCCCAGTTTCCAGGCCCAGCAATTGTGTGTGGCGTCCAGATCACTGTGCTGCTCAATGAACGTTTGAGCATCGGCAGCGGTGTCGATAGGCGCGGCGAGGGTAATGAAGCGGCTCTTGCGAATCTCTTCGCGAAACTCGCAGGGGCCGGTGAGCGTAAAAGGCATTGAGGTTCCAGACTGCGCTTGGGTTTTCAGGAGTTATAAAGCAGGCGTGAGTCCGCAGCCTTTGAGAATGATGCGGATCAAGTTATCCCCAGCGGCGTCCATGTCTTGCCTGGTCAGCTTCGAACGGCCGGTAACCTGGCAAATCTGGGTGGCGAAGTCAGCGTAATGCTGAGTGCTGCTCCACAGCAGGAAGATCAGATGCACCGGATCGACCGGGTCAATCTTCCCGTCGTCGATCCAGGCCTGGAAGACGGCGGCACGCCCCTGAAACCATTCGCGGTAGTCCTGGCTGAAATACTGACTCAGGCACTCGCCGCCACTGATGATCTCCATCGCGAAGATGCGCGAAGCTTGTGGCTGGCGACGGGAGAACTCCATCTTTGCGCGTATGTAGTGCGACAGCGCCTGTGCCGGATCGTCTTCTGCGCTCAGGTTGTTGAAGGTGCTGTCCCACAACTCGATGATGTTGCTCAGCACCGCGATGTACAGCCCCAGCTTGTTGGTGAAGTAATAGTGCAAGTTGGCTTTGGGTAAGCCGGCATTCTGCGCGATGGTGTTCATGCTGGTGCCCTTGAAGCCATGCCGAGCGAATTCGTCCTCGGCCGCCTTGAGGATTGCTTCTTCGTTCTTCTGCCGAATGCGGCTGGCCGGTTTGGTGGCGCTGGGGCTGTGAGCGGGGACTTCAAGGGTCATGTGCGATTCCAGACGGATCATTTGGGTGCGACGCGGTGAACACATAGCGCACCCGCGATCATCCGACAAGCGTGACCTCGAAAATCAGTGTTCAAAGGATTCCGCTGTCTGTTTTTTGGCTTCGCTCGATTCCTTGCCTTCCGGAAGTAGCAGGCACATCACGATGGCCGTCAGCCCGCCGCTGGTGATTGCCGAGTCGAACAGGCTCTGCACCCATTGCGGCAAATGATGCAGCAGCGTCGGCTGCGCCGCGATACCCAGCCCTACACCGAACGAGGTGGCGATGATCAGCATGCTGCGGCGATCCAGCGGCGCTTGAGCAAGGATCCGTACGCCCGCCGCCGCGACGCTGCCGAACATCACCAATGTCGCGCCGCCAAGCACCGGTTTCGGAATCTGCTGAAGGATCGCACCGATCATCGGGAACAGTCCGAGCAGAAACAGGATTGCTCCGATGTACAGACCCACATACCGACTGGCGACGCCGGTGAGCTGGATCACTCCGTTATTCTGCGCGAAGGTGGTATTCGGGAACGCACTGAAAGTCGCCGCGATCATGCAACTGACGCCGTCGCCCAACACACCCCCCTTCAGCCGGGCAATGTAGCTTGGGCCCTTGATGGGTTCGCGGGAGAGCATGCAGTTGGCGGTGAGGTCGCCGACGGTTTCGATACTGCTGATCAGATAAATCAGCGCAACCGGCAGGAGCGCGGCCCAGTCGAAGCTGAATCCGAACCGAAAGGGCACGGGAATGGTGACCAGCGCAACGTCGGCAATGGAGTGAGGCACGAGCTTGCCGCTGAACCAGGCAGCGATGCTGCCGATCGCGAGCCCGATAATAATGGCCGACAGCCGCAACCAGGGCGCGCTTGAGCGGTTGAGCACGACGATCACTGCCAGCACGAAAACGCCAAGGGCCAGATTGACCGGCTCACCGAAGTCCGGAGCGTTGAAGCCGCCTCCCAGATCAGTCACACCGACCTTGATCAGGCTGACGCCGATTAGCGTGATGACGATGCCGGTTACCAGTGGCGTGATCACTCGACGCAGCTGTCCGATGAAACGGCTGAGCACAATCTGCACGATGGCGCCGAAGAAACATACTCCGAACACCATGGCCATGATGTCTTCCGGGCTGCCACCGCGCTGCTTGACCATAAAGCCTGCCGACAGCACCGCGCCGAGAAACGCGAAACTGGTGCCCTGCAGGCAAATCATGCCCGCTCCGATACCGAACGGCCGGCGCGCCTGGATGAACGTCCCCACACCCGAGACCATCAGCGCCATGCTGATCAGATAAGGCATGTAAGCATCGAGCCCGAGCGCCGATCCGATAATCAGTGGCGGCGTGATAATGCCCACGAATGCAGCGAGCACATGCTGGATTGCCGCCAGGCTCGCGGGCCCGGGGCGCGGCCGGTCGTTGAGGCCATAGATGAGGTCGTTATTGTCTGGCGCTTCAGGCTGCATGCTGGCTCTCGATTTTGTGTGGGGCTTCTACATCCAGCCTTACTGCAAAAACCTGTCCAACTGATCAGTTACCTGTTCACCGATTCGCTGTACATGCCCGCCTATCAAGGGCTGGACGAATATGGCGGCCGTTTGACTGCGTGTTATTGAGGTGCCGACGTACTGAGCCGGCCTCATCGTGTGGCAGCCAGACTCTCCAGGAAACTTTCCAGCACCAAATGGGGGCGGCGACCTTTGCGCGTGACGGTCACAAGGCTCAGGTCGTAAAACCGCGTTTTGGGCTTCAGCGCACGCAGCCGCCCCTGCTGCACCCAAAGGCTGGCGTAATGATCGGGTAGATAACCGATGTAACGCCCGGTCAGAATCAGAAACGCCATGCCTTCCCGGTCCGACGCGCTCGCGCTGCATTTCAGCGCCTGATAGTGAGCCTGGATTTCACCCGGCAGACGAAACGTCGGCGCAATGGTCTCCTGAGCGGACAGCCGATCGTCGTCAAGCAGCGCATCGTCTACGTAAAACAAGGGATGGCCGACCGCGCAATACAGCAGCGAACGTTCGCTATACAGCGGCTGGTACTCAAGTCCCGACAAGGCGCTGGCCTGGGGTACGACGCCAACGTGCAAGCTGCCGTCGAGCACACCCTGCTCGACTTCATTGGGCGCGATCATGCGGATATTGATGTGCACATCCGGGCCACGTTCTTTCAGATGGGAAAGCGCGTGGGTGATGCGCATATGGGGGAGGGTGACCAGATTGTCCGTCAGCCCGATGTTTAGTTCGCCGCGCAGATGTCGGTGAAGACCATTCACCTCCGTACGAAAACTCTCGAGGGCGCTCAACAGCTGCAGTGATGACTGATAGACCTCGCGGCCTTCCTCCGTCAGGGAAAACCCCGCACGGCCCCGTTGGCAAAGACGCAATCCCAAGCGTTGCTCGAGGTCGCTCATCTGCTGACTGATGGCGGAGCGACCAATGCCCAGCGCGCTTTCCGCTGCCGAAAAGCCGCCGGACTCCACCACGCTACGAAAGATGCGCAAAAGACGAATATCAAAGTCGCTGACTTGCGCCAGCGGTTCGTTGCGGCGGGTGCTCATAGTTTAGTGACCAGTCAACTGAAGATCGTAAAAGCAGGATTTTCCAGACTTTATGCCCGTGGCACTGTTAGCTGCAACCGGCACTGCTCCTGCCCGCACTTCAATCAGGAAATCAGGCCAACCCCGCCCTTTGAGGTTAATTCCGATGAATATGCCCGAATCGTCCGACATGTCTCTGGCGAGCCAGCTCAAACTTGACGCCCACTGGATGCCCTACACGGCGAACCGAAACTTCCACCGTGATCCACGGCTGATCGTCGCCGCTGAAGGCAGCTATCTCACGGACGATAAGGGTCGCAAAATCTATGACGGCCTGTCGGGGCTGTGGACCTGCGGGGCAGGGCATACGCGCAAAGAAATCCAGGAAGCCGTTTCGCGGCAGCTGGGCACGCTGGACTACTCGCCAGGATTCCAGTTCGGGCATCCGCTGTCCTTCCAGCTGGCTGAAAAGATCACCGATCTGACACCCGGCAAGCTGAATCACGTCTTCTATACCGACTCTGGATCGGAGTGCGCTGACACTGCCGTCAAGATGGTGCGGGCTTATTGGCGTTTGAAAGGTCAGGCGACCAAAACCAAGATGATCGGCCGCGCCCGTGGCTATCATGGTGTGAATATCGCGGGCACCAGCCTGGGTGGCGTTAACGGCAACCGAAAGATGTTCGGGCAATTGATCGACGTGGATCATCTGCCTCATACGCTGCTTGCCAGCAACGCCTATTCGCGGGGCATGCCGGAGCAGGGCGGCATCGCGCTGGCGGACGAGATGCTCAAACTGATCGAACTGCACGACGCTTCAAACATTGCAGCGGTGATCGTCGAACCCATGGCGGGTTCTGCTGGCGTAATCGTACCGCCGCAGGGTTATCTCAAGCGTCTGCGTGAAATCTGTGATCAGCACAACATTCTGCTGATTTTCGATGAGGTGATCACAGGCTTCGGGCGCACCGGCTCGATGTTCGGCGCCGACAGCTTCGGCGTAACGCCGGATCTGATGTGCATTGCCAAGCAGATCACCAACGGTGCGATCCCCATGGGGGCCGTGATAGCCAGCACCGAGATTTACCAGACGTTCATGAATCAGCCGACGCCCGAGTACGCCGTGGAATTCCCACATGGCTATACCTATTCTGCGCATCCGGTCGCGTGCGCGGCCGGCCTCGCCGCTCTGGAAATCATTCAGCGCGAGAGCCTGGTGCAGCAGGTCGCTGAAACTGCGCCGCATTTCGAAGGCTATCTGCACGGTTTGAAGGGCAGCAAGAATGTCGTCGACATTCGTAACTACGGTCTCGCTGGCGCCATTCAGATTGCGCCGCGCGACGGCGACGCCATTGTGCGTCCGTTCGAAACGGCCATGAAACTGTGGAAGGCAGGTTTCTACGTGCGCTTCGGCGGTGACACCCTTCAGTTCGGCCCGACGTTCAACAGCAGGCCAGAAGACCTCGATCGCATGTTTGACGCAGTCGGTCAGGCCCTGAATCAAATCGACTGACCCCCTTTGCAGGTTTGCAGGCGCCACTTCGGTAGCGCCTGCGGGCTGATATTTTTTGGAGTTATGCATGAGCACCATTCAACACCTGATACATGGCGAGCGGGTCAGCGAAGGCGGCCGCAGCGCGGATGTCTTCAACCCCTCGACTGGTCATGCCATTCGCCAGGTGCCACTCGCCAGCCGCGAGACCGTTCAACAAGCGATCGACTCTGCCAAGGCTGCTTTCCCCGCGTGGCGCAATACCCCTCCTGCCAAGCGCGCGCAGGTCATGTTCCGCTTCAAGCAATTGCTGGAACAGAACGAGGCGCGTATCGCCCGGCTGATCAGCGAAGAGCACGGCAAGACCATCGAAGATGCCGCAGGAGAACTCAAGCGGGGTATCGAAAACGTCGAATACGCCTGTGCGGCGCCTGAAATTCTCAAGGGCGAGTACAGCCGCAACGTCGGCCCGAATATTGATGCGTGGTCTGACTTTCAGCCGCTTGGCGTAGTGGCGGGCATCACCCCGTTCAACTTCCCTGCCATGGTTCCGCTGTGGATGTACCCGTTGGCGATTGCCTGCGGCAACTGTTTCGTTCTCAAACCGTCCGAGCGCGATCCAAGCTCAACGCTGCTGATCGCTGAGTTGCTGCATGAAGCCGGATTGCCGAAGGGCGTACTCAATGTCGTGCACGGCGACAAGGTGGCGGTTGATGCGTTGATCCAAGCCCCTGAAGTCAAAGCGCTTAGTTTTGTTGGCTCCACTCCGATTGCCGAATACATCTATAAAGAAGCCACTGCACGCGGCAAGCGAGTTCAGGCACTTGGTGGCGCGAAGAACCACGCCGTGCTGATGCCCGACGCGGATCTGGACAACGCAGTGAACGCATTGATGGGTGCCGCCTATGGTTCGTGTGGCGAGCGCTGCATGGCGATTTCGGTCGCAGTGTGCGTGGGTGACCAAGTCGCCGACGCACTGGTCGCCAAGCTCGTGCCGCAAATCAATGGGTTGAAGATCGGCGCCGGGACTTCCAGCGGACTCGATATGGGCCCTCTGGTTACGGGGCAGCATCGCGACAAAGTCAGCAGCTATATAGAGGACGGCGTGGGTGCAGGTGCGAAGCTGGTTGTGGACGGTCGTGGGCTCACGGTCCCAGGACACGAAGATGGTTTTTTCCTGGGTGGGTGCTTGTTCGACCATGTCACGGCCGAGATGCGCATTTATAAAGAAGAGATATTCGGGCCGGTGCTGTGCATTGTGCGTGTGGACAGCCTCGAACATGCGATGCAACTGATCAACGACCATGAATACGGCAATGGCACCTGCATCTTCACTCGCGATGGTGAGGCGGCCCGTCTGTTCTGCGACGAGATAGAGGTAGGTATGGTTGGGGTGAACGTTCCACTACCTGTACCTGTGGCTTATCACAGTTTTGGCGGATGGAAGCGGTCACTGTTTGGTGACCTGCATGCTTATGGCCCGGATGGCGTTCGCTTCTATACTCGTCGCAAAGCCATTACACAGCGATGGCCGCAGCGCGCCAGTCACGAGGCCTCGCAGTTCGCGTTCCCCAGTCTTTAATGCTTCCGGGTGGGCGAGCCCCCAAACTTGTCCACTCGATCCGTTATTTTTGACCGATATGACAGTTTCATTAAATAAGTGCTTGACGCCCCTCTGGATCTGTCTATAATTCGCCCCACTTCCGGCGCAGACGAAACGGAAAACTCCTTGATAATCAAA